>ERZ869925.1165-NODE-1165-length-12912-cov-4.643929_pt1 | contig 12912 bp, 13 predicted proteins | sample MGYA00579311_ERZ869925 | MGnify/ENA primary metagenome ERZ869925 (study PRJEB32216, sample SAMN09231817) | wastewater metagenome | place: USA: Maryland | collected 2016-07-30 | study: EMG produced TPA metagenomics assembly of the PRJNA472060 data set (Reclaimed...
TGTCAACAGCGTGTTAGTCATGAAAACAGCGCGGGGTGACTACGCGGATCTCCAATGACAGCGCGGCTTGCGGGCATTGTCAGTAATGTCTATCAACTTTTTATGACTCTTTGAAAGTTATAAAAATATACTGTATAGATATACAGTAGTTTAGAATGGGCGCGCGTTTCACGTTTCCGTGAAGCGGCGGTGCGACTAAAAACCGATGACTACATGACTAACATGATATACACGTTTTCCTTAGTATTGTGTCTGTCAGTAATGTATATCAACTTTTTTCAAGTCCGTTTGGCGTCTTCATTTCCTTGACTGACATTACTGACAACCTAGAATTTACTTTAAGTCTGAATGTTGCCAAGTTGCGGCCTTGAACCGTCAGAAAAATGACTGACATGACAGACAAGTAATGCTTAGCCTTATGCTGCACTGCACAACTGGCTAGGACTGAATGCGAATTGTTATCATTCGCGCTATCGCCATCATTACAGGCTAAATGCGAATTATTCTCATTGCTGTTAGCATTTTCATTCCAAGTTTGTGCCGGTCAGTTTTCGAGCTTTCTGGAAACAGGCCCCCGGGTAGGGCCCTGGCGATTGGTCTGTGTGTGCGCAGCCCCCACGCAGAATTTTTTTTAAATTTTTTTATGCACACAGAAAAAGTTGACATACAATGCACACATGTTCATGTCACTCCCATTCGAGCCGCGCAAGTTGCAGGCCACGGAGTCACGACTCCAGGCCATATATGAAGCGGCGAAACTCGGCCTCAAAGGCGACGCACTCGCGCTCGCTGCCGGAATGTTGCCGACCGAATACCGCAAGCTATGCCAGATGGATCCAGTCGCTGAAATGGCTGAGATAAAAGGGCGAGCGGATGCGGAAGCGGAAATGGCGCGTGTCCTGCACCACGCAGCGCTGGATGGCGACGCCAAGGTTGCACTAGAGATCCTGAAACACCGCCACGATTGGGTTGCCAAGCAATCGGTGCAGATTGATGTCGTGCAGCAGATCAGCATCACGGAAGCGCTCGCGCAAGCGCAGGAGCGTATGCAAGCGATTGATGTCGAGGCACGAGAGGTCGCAGACCAGTCGAGCGCAAACCCGCTAAAGATAGAGAGACATGCAGAAGCCCATATACGACGCTAGTGGCGAGCAGCTGCTGATGACCCGTCTGTGGTCGCCACAGATCGCAGACGACCCAGAAGCGTTTGTGCTGTTCGCCTTCCCGTGGGGTCAGCCCAACACACCGCTGGCTAACTTTAAAGGCCCACGCAAATGGCAGCGCCAAGTGCTGCGCGACATCGCCAACCATATTAAGGCGAACAAGGGTCAACTACAGATGGACACGCTACGGGAAGCAGTGTCATCCGGGCGGGGGATTGGTAAGTCGGCACTCGTCAGTTGGCTCATCATGTGGATGCTGACGACCAGGATCGGCTCGACCGTCATCGTGTCGGCCAACAGCGAGGCGCAGCTGCGTTCAGTGACGTGGGGCGAACTGACCAAATGGCAAGCGATGATCATCAACAGCCACTGGTGGGAAATCAGCGCAACTAAGTTAGTACCGGCGCAGTGGGTTTGCGAGTTGGTCGAGCGCGATCTGAAGAAAGGCACGCGCTACTGGGCAGCTGAAGGTAAGCTCTGGTCTGAGGAGAACCCCGACGCTTACGCCGGGGTTCACAACCACGACGGGATGATGGTCGTGTTTGACGAAGCCTCGGGTATACCGGACGCTATCTGGTCGGTGGCTGCGGGCTTCTTTACTGAGAATATCTTAGACCGGTACTGGTTTGCGTTCTCTAACCCCCGGCGCAATACGGGGTACTTCTTCGAGTGCTTCCACGCCAAGCGGGACTTTTGGCAGACGCGGCAGATTGATGCGCGTGAGGTTGAGGGAACCGACAAGCAGGTGTACGAGCAGATCATCGCTGAATATGGCGAGGATTCGAGCCAGGCACGGATTGAAGTGTACGGTGAGTTTCCGTCAGCGGGTGAGGATCAGTTCATCAGCCCGCAGATGGTCGATGATGCGTTTGAGCGTGAGCCGTACAAGGATGAGACCGCCCCCATTGTGATCGGTGTCGACCCAGCAAGGGGCGGTGCAGACTCGACCGTGATTGTCGTCAGACAAGGGCGGGATTTGAAGGCAATCCACCGCTACCGGGGTGAGGACACGATGACCATCGTGGGTCGGGTGATCGACGCGATTGAAGAGTATCGACCGACCTTGACCGTCATTGACGAGGGTGGCTTGGGGTATGGAATTCTCGATCGGCTTAACGAGCAACGGTATAAAGTGCGCGGCGTGAACTTTGGCGCCAAGTCAAGCAAGCCGCTTATGTGGGGCAACAAGCGGGCGCAGATGTGGGGTGAGATGCGCGAGTGGTTGAGATCCGCTAGCATCCCCAAGGATCGACAGCTAAAAGCGGATCTGACCGGCCCCACCAAAAAGCCAGACAGCCGTGGTACGATCTTCTTAGAGGGCAAGAAAGAGATGAAAGCCCGTGGGTTGGCCTCGCCCGATGCGGCGGATGCACTGGCCGTCACGTTTGCCTTTCCGGTGGCGCATCGGATGGAAGCAAACCAGCGAAATGGCGTAAAGCTGCGCGGCTACAGTGCGCAAGGTGTTGCAACTTCTTGGATGGGAGCGTAATATGCCATTAGTCAAATCAGCTAGCAAGGACGCTTTCCGCAAGAATGTGAAGGCTGAGATGGCAGCGGGCAAACCGCAAAAGCAAGCGGTCGCCATAAGTTACTCTGTACAACGGCAAGCCGCTAACAAATCTACTACCATGAAACGAGGGAAAAAATGAACCTAATGCCACGCCAAGATTGTTTGTTTGTAAAGCCTGACATGGAAAAGCACGCGCTGTTTGCGTTGTTGCGAGCCAAACAGACCGGAACGGGCGTGATTGTGGCAAAAGGCCCTCAAGCAATTGAAACCGACGTTGGTATGCGTATTTTGTTTGGCGATAACATCGGTCAGGACGTACAATTTGAAGGCGAGGACTACCTCGTCATGCGTGAGGCCCACATTCTGGGTGTGATTGATGAGTGAAAAAGAAGACCTTCTAGCCACAATGCGCCACCGGCTAACGGTGGCGTCTAGCGCTTATAGTGATTCGCGCAGCAACGAACTGGACGATCTGCGCTTTATGGCAGGCAGTCCAGACAATCGCTGGCAATGGCCGTCAGATGTGCTGTCTACCCGTGGTGCGGTGCAAGGGCAGACGATTAACGCTAGGCCCTGTTTGACGATCAACAAGCTGCCGCAGCACGTCAAGCAAGTCACCAACGACCAGCGTCAAAACCGCCCATCTGGCAAGGTCATTCCTGCCAACGATGAGGCGGATCAAGAGGTCGCTGAGATTTACGACGGCTTGGTGCGCCACATTGAGTACATGTCGGATGCGGATGTCGCTTACGATACGGCTTGTGAAAATCAAGTCACCTATGGCGAAGGTTACATCCGGATCCTGACAGAATACTGCGACGAAGACTCGTTTGACCAAGACATCCGTATTGGTCGCATCCGCAATAGCTTTTCGGTCTACATGGATCCGATGATTCAAGATCCATGCGGCTCGGATGCTGAGTGGTGCTTCATTACAGAAGACATCACCAAGGCTGAATATGAGCGGATGTACCCGGACGCCGCACCGGTTAGCAGTTTGCTCCAGCAAGGGGTGGGCGACCAAGCGATCCAACAGTGGATTAGCGAAGACACCATCCGGATCGCTGAATACTTCTACATCAAACACGAAAAAGCCAAATTGCTGCTCTATCCTGGCGAAGTGACCGTGTTTGAAGGCTCCCGTGAAGACAAAGAACTGCGTGCAATGGGTTTGAAAGCCTCCCGCAGCCGCGATGTCGATCGCAGGCGCGTGATGTGGATGAAAACCAACGGCTACGAGGTGCTGGAAGAGCGTGAATGGGCAGGCAAATGGATTCCTGTCATTCGTGTGATTGGCAATGAGTTTGAGGTCGATGGCCGCATCTATATCAGTGGCATTGTGCGCAACGCCAAAGACGCCCAGCGCATGTACAACTATTGGGTAAGCCAAGAGGCAGAGATGCTGGCTTTGGCGCCCAAAGCGCCGTTTATCGGCTACGGCGGGCAGTTTGAAGGCTATGAACATCAGTGGAAGACCGCCAACACGACCAACTGGCCGTATTTGGAGGTCAATCCGGATGTGACGGACGGCAATGGTGCTGTTTTGCCCTTGCCACAACGCGCGCCCCCACCATTGCCCCAAACTGGCTTGATTCAGGCCAAAATGGGGGCCTCAGACGACATTAAATCGACCACAGGGCAGTATGACTCTAGCCTTGGGCAAACGTCTAACGAGCGTTCTGGGCGTGCCATTCTGGCGCGTGAGAAGCAGGCTGACGTTGGTACGTATCACTACGTGGACAACTTGGCTCGTGCTGTGCGTTACGTGACCCGTCAACTGGTCGATCTGATCCCCAAGATTTACGACACCAAGCGGATCGCCCGCATCATTGGGCTGGACGGCGAGACGGGGATGGTCAAGATCGACCCCGAGCAGCAAGAACCCGTGCGCAAGATTGTGGACGAGATGGGTGTGGTAATTGAGAAGATCTACAACCCGGGTGTCGGTAAGTACGATGTCGTGGTGACTACTGGCCCGTCCTACATGACCAAACGTCAGGAAGCAATGGACGCCATGAGTCAAATTCTGCAAGGCAACCCAAACTTGTGGGCAGTGGCTGGCGACCTGTTTGTCAAGAACATGGACTGGCCAGGTGCTGAAGAGATGGCCGAGCGTCTGCGCAAGACCATTGACCCGGCTGTGTTGGCGGATCAAGACGAAGATCCTGCGCTGCAAGCGGCTAACCAGCAGATTCAGGCGATGGGTCAAGAGATGGAGCAGATGTATCAGATGCTTCAGAGCGTAAACAAGTCAATGGAAGCCCAGAAGCTGCGCATTGAAGAGTACAACGCTGAAACCAAGCGAATTAGCGCCATTTCGGCTGGCATGACGCCTGAGCAAGTGCAAGAGGTAGTCATGCAGACGCTTCGTGACGTGATGACCGCAGGCGATATGGTGGCAGCGCAACAGATGCCGCCTGAAATGCCAATGGGGGCTGAAATGCAGCCTGAAATGATGTCGCCACCTGAACAATTACCGCCCGGAGCCATGCAATGACCTGCGAAGTCTTGATGGGAAACCTGTTTTTGGCACGTGATGTGGCCCATTCAGTGCATCTGAATACCCGCAGCTACGCCAAACACAAGGCGCTGAACAAGTTTTACACCGGTATCATTGATCTGGCTGACGATTTGGCTGAAGCCTACCAAGGCAGGTATGGCTTAATTGGGCCAATATCACTACAATCCGCAAAGAAAACCACCAATATTGTTGAGTTTTTGCAGGATTCTTTGGCTACAATTGAAGACATGCGGTACAAAGCGGTCAAGAAAGAAGACTCTGCTTTGCAAAACATCATTGACGAGATTGTGGCGTTGTACTTGTCCACGATCTACAAGTTAAAGTTCTTGGCTTAAGGAGCCTATCTTGGAACTCTTAAAACCATTGGCTGATGCCACTTACCCCGCCTACAACGCCGCGTTTACCGGTACGGCAGGCTCAACCACTGCTTGGCCACCTGGTGCGCAAGGCGTGGTGGTATGGGCAACTGAGCCGTGCTATGTAGCGGTCGGTGTGGGCGGGACGGCAACGACTGCCAGCACCCCGATTCCAGCCTACGCCCCGATTCCGTTTGCCGTGCCTGAAGGCACAGGCGCACCGTGGCGTGTGAGCGCCATTCAGGTGTCTGCGGGTGGTACGGTGTACGCCAAGCCGGTGAACATCAGATGAGTTGGGGTGTAGCGTTGCGCAACGGTGTTGCCGTAGGGCTAGGCAGCATTATTTCGTTCGTTGCGGGCTACGCTCGTGACGTCGTAACAGGTAATTTAGAAACTGAATCGGGTGCTAACCTCGTGCAAGAAAACGGTGGTTTCATCCTCTTGGAGTAAGTCATGGCTGACGCAAAAATTAGCGCCCTCCCAGCGGTAACGACACCGTTAACTTTGGCGGAAATTTTGCCCGCCGTACAAAGCAGCACCACCAAGCGAGTCACCGCCCAGCAACTGCTGACAGGCGTGATCATCACCGAAGCCACCACCTCCCGCACGCTGTCAGCCACCGACAATGGCAAAATCATTTATTGCACCAACAGTTCGGCAGTGACAATCAACTGCGCGTCTGGTCTGGGTGCGGGCTTTAACGTGACGATCATTCAGGGCGGTACGGGCAAAGTGACGGTGGCGCCCAACAGCCAGACGTTGAACTCGTATTCTGGATTGTTTTCCACGATGGGGCAGTATGCTGTCATCTCGCTAATCTCACCGGCTGCCAATGAGTTTATCGCCGCCGGGAACCTCGGAGTCTGAGCATGGCTGTTAATCTTTCTCCTGTCGGCGGCGTAGCCGGTCAGTTTTTTGACAACAACGGCAACCCGCTGGTAGGCGGGAAGTTGTACACCTATGCGGCTGGAACGACCACACCGCAAGCTACGTTTACCAGTTCTGTTGGCGGCGCGGCTAACACTAACCCCATTATTTTGAACGCTGGCGGGCGCGTGCCTGCTGAAATCTGGTTGACCGATGGCCAACAATACAAATTTGTGTTGTATGACGCCAATGATGTGCTAATTGGGTCTTGGGACAATATTGTTGGCATTAACTCAAATTTTGTTAACTTCGTAACAAACGAAGAAGTGCAAATCGCCACGGCTGGTCAAACGGTGTTTAATTTGACCACTATGACGTACCAACCAGGGTCAAACAACTTGGTTGTGTACGTGGATGGCGTGAACCAAGTTGAAGGTGGTTCGTACAGCTACGTTGAGACAGACTCTGACACTGTTACGTTTACGTCCGGGCTACATCTTGGTGCTGTTGTCAAATTTGTATCTGCTGAGACAATATCTACTGCTGGCGGCGATGCGTCAAACGTGCGGTATGTACCCGCAGGTACGGGTGCTGTTGCTACAACCGTCCAAACCAAATTGCGTGAAACCGTTTCCGTCAAAGACTTTGGTGCTGTTGGCGATGGGGTTGCTGACGATACTGCTGCGATTCAAGCAGCACTTGACGCTGCAAAATGCGTGTATTTCCCTGTCGGCGATTATAAAATCACAGGGCTGAATGTCACAACGCAAGGGCAAATGATTTATGGATGTGGGTATAACTCTCACATTCAATGCGCCAGCGGAACGGCTTTTAACATCACGGCGGGTAACGTAACGATTACCGACTTTCGCATGACTGGCGGGTACGTTGCCAGCAACATTGGTTTTAACGTTACCCAAGGCTTTCAATGCAAGATTGAGAACATCGACATCCGGTTGTTTGATACAGGCCTTGTTTGGAATGGTGGTTATCATCTGTACATCAACAATTGGCATACCAGAAACTTTCGGTCTTACGGCATCGTGCTAAACGATGGCGTTGGTGCATTTATTACCAAAGTTACATACGACACTGATGGCACTTGGTATGGCGGCACTTATGTCATGCCAACAGCGTTTTTGGTGATCCACAACGAAGGAAACGTAATTTCCGATTGTGATTTTATTCATCCTGGTGTCGGCGTATTGATTGAGCCAAACGGACGAAATATTGAATGGTGTTTGTTTAGCAACTGTTTTATCGCAGATAGTGGTTTTGTGACCAATGTGCCTGTAGCGGGTATCGCAATCCGTCAGTCCAGCAATACTTACTACATTCGTGGGCTTTTCTTTGATCAAGTATGGTCAGCCACTAATATCCGAGGACTTTTAGTTGATGGTTCAGGGGCAGCTAGTGTTGGCGGACTTGTGTTCAATGACTGCATGTTCCACAACAACGGTAGTGAAGGCGTTCGTTTGACAGCCACAAACCTTTTAAATATTACTTTCAATAATTGTGAAATTGTTGGTAATAACTCGCAAAACACCGGCGCAAACCAATTTTATGTAAATAATGCAGACATTGTTAAATTGAATAATTGCAATTTAGGCAATAACTTTAATTGGAACACTACGCCGTTGTATCAATTTTATGTTGACGCAAACGCAACCAATGTGTCGGCTGTTAACACGGTTTTTGGCCCGCAGGTTGCTACTGATGTCATGGTGATTTTGAACGGCGATCAAACCAAAATATCTTACCCAGAATGGACGCAATTTGAAGCTGTCACTATATCTGCGCCAACAGCAGGAGTAATTATTGGTGGCGATTGGTTGTCGTGTTTTAATGAAGTTTTGATTGTTTATGATAATGTTGCTCACAGCAATGATGGTGATCTTAACATTAAGCTATCTTCTGACGGTGGTTCTAATTGGTCAAACATTTCGTATCAATCAGCGCAAGGCCCAAATCTGATTGAAGAATACGAACAAGACATTAACGGCAACAGAACTATTCTTGCCGCCAATTCAATTCAAGGAACGCTTCACGTTACTAACAATAGACTTGGTTACAAACACTTTACATATCAAAGCAGTCTAAATGCCGCATCTGGGCAAAACTTGATGTCTATTGGTACGGCAAACACCTTAAACCCAATTAATACTATCTTTTTTGGTTGGTCGCTTGGTAATTTGACTGGCGGTGCGATTCGTGTTTTTGTTAAATAAGAGGAATCCATGATTACACCATCGTTTTCTCTGACTGCAACAGAACGAGTGCTTCCAAGGCTGGCGTTGGACTTTACAACTGCAAGCCTTGACTCTCGCATCACGTTTACCCGTGCGTTAAATACCGCAACCAGAGTCAATTCGTCTGGGCTGGTCGAGACAGTTAACGCCGACCTTCCAAGGTTTGATTACGATCCAATCACTAAAGTTTGCAAAGGATTGTTGATTGAGGAATCAAGGCAAAACGCATTTTTGCAATCCGAAGATTTTTCTACGTCTTGGTCTAGCATCAATATCACGGTGTCTACAGATGCGACAACTGCGCCTGATGGCAACGCCACGGCAGATAAATGGATTCCTGACAACGGTGCAACATCTTGCTGGACATGGCAATCACCATTGACGGTTGCGACATGGACACAAACCATTTTTGCCAAATATGCTGGCATTACCGTTCTCCAGATGAATTTCTTTTCAAATGAAGATGGTGATCGGTTTGCTCAATTTGATTTGCAGGCTGGAACAGTTGGTACGGTTTCCGCAGGCGTAACTGCGAGCATAACCCCATTTGATGATGGATGGTATCGCTGCCGTATTACTTACACGATGACTGGGTTAACCAATCAAGCAGCACAACCTATCCGTATGCCAAGCACAGAAACAGGTGATGGCACAAAAGGCTATTACGTCTGGGGTGCACAATGTGAACTTGGCGCATTTCCAACCAGCTACATCCCCACCACGACAACTGCACTCACCCGCAATGCCGATGTTGCCACGATGACGGGGACAAACTTTAGTAGCTGGTATAACGCCAACGGCGGATCGTTTGTGTTTGAGTTTGAAGGCATTAAAGAACAGCCCGCTAACTTTACAAGACTGTTTGTGCTTTACAAAGACGCATCAAATTCTTGTGGCGTAGCAATTTTTCCAACTGGGCTGTCATCATATCCTTTTATGGATACTGCTGGTGTATCTCAATTGGATTTCATTACGCTCATGATTGCTAACCAATCAAAAGTTGGGTTTGTGTTTGGCACAAACAATTTTAAATACGCTATCAATGCGTCTATTCCAGGCGTTGACACGGTGGTAGATATACCGCAATTGACTGACTTTTATCTTGGTTGTGATCAGTCTGGTGCATCACAAATTAACGGCTATCTCAAAAAAGTAGCGTATTACTTGCCAGTATTTACCTCGCCTGAAATTCAAGCGTTTACGAAATAAGGATTCATTATGTCGTTGACAAAAGTAACCTACTCAATGATTGAAGGGCCGCTTGCCAACGCAACGGATTTTGGCGTGGTGGGTGACGGCTCTGCTGACGATACAGCGGCGTTGCAGGCATTTTTGAATTACGTCACGACAAACGGCTGCATTGGGCAAATCAAAGCGGGGACGTACAAGATTACTGCACCGTTGACGATTACGCTTGGCAGCAAAGGATTTAGCATCCAAGGTGCGGCAAGCACGGCAACTTTGTTTCGTGCAGCTACGACATTTTCTGGTGGAACGTCTGTCATTAAGATAGTGGGTGATGGAACACCGTTGTCATGGAGTATCAGCGGGATTGATTTGCGTCCGTTGACTGGATTGACCGCAGGTACAGCCACGACAGGTATTCAAATTGGCGATGCTTCTGTTGCCTCTATTCAAATATTGGGTTATCAATTTTCCAAAATTGCCGATGTAATGGTGGCAAACTTTGAGAAGGCATGGAATATTGCTCACGCAAGGATGATCTATTTTGATCGTTGCGGCGCATGGAACTCCAGTTTAACGTCTGCCAACACTTGTTTATACATGACGCAAAATGGTGCGTTTACTGGGGATATGGTATTTGATACCTGCCAGTTTGTAAGTTCAACGGTTGCAGGCACAAAAGCGATTGAAATTCATTCTCCTGTTGGGCCGTATAACATCACCAATGGAAATTTCTCCATATCTGGATTGACGTTTAGATCGTGTGATATTTACTCAGGCGAAAAAGCTGTCTCAATGTACGCTGGCGCAGTGTCTTGGATTACTGATGTTTGGTTTGTTGCTGGTTGCCAAGTTGATCAAGAGACAGACTATTGCATTTACGCAGAATCAAACAATTCTGCAACATTAATCAGCGACATCCATGTTGAAGGCGCATTTCTAAACAAAGCCAACAACGCAACAATTGGGTTTTATTCAACAGGCACAGGCGGTACGGTCAAAGATGTATGGGTTAATGACTGCATTATTTACCAGCCTCAAGACTCTGCCATTGTGTTTGATGGGCCGCTGATTATTAACGCTCAAGTGAACGGCAATTCTATTGTTGGCTGTGGCGCAACTGGCGGGGCAATTTCATTTAGTACGGTGTCGCAAATTGTCTGCACTAACAACGTACTGCGTAAAGACTTAAACAACAAAGCACCGAACTATTTTATTGATATTTCGTCTGGTTGCGACAACATCATGGTTTGCAACAATGATAGTCGTGGCACGGCGGTTGTGGATGGAATTAGGGATCAAAGCGGCGATGTTGGCAAGACGATTACAGGAAACCTCGGTTACAACCCAATACCGCAAACATCTATAACGGTCGGTGCGTCACCGTTTTTGTACAAAAATATAACGGGCGCAGCACAATACGTTTCTATTGGCGGCGGCACGATTACAGCGTTATATCTTGATGGCCTCGGCATTTTCCCAACGACTGACAATATTATTGTTGTTCCGAATGGCAGTACGCTTGGCGTTGAATACAGCGTTGCACCGTTAATGTTTAGCCAAGGTTTCTAATGAACCACATCATCCCCGCCCTTCTGATGCAGCTTGCCTTGTCACCAATTGACTGGTGGCTCGGTGCTGCATTTGCGATTGCGTACTATCTGGGGCGGGAAATGGCTCAAGCTGAGTACCGAGTCATTCAGAGATACTATTCTGGTAAACGTGCCAATATGCCTTGGTGGGGTGCGTTTCAGCGTAGAGCATGGAACTGGGATGCAGTAATGGATTGGCTGCTGCCCGCGCTTGCCGTTTGCTGCGTCGCATCAACAGTAGCAATCTTTAAGGTTTAGCTGTATATTTATACTGTACCGGCCCAGTAGACCGGGGATTCTAAGGAATCATGCAATGTCTGATGAAGTTCAAAACTTAGCGGAAGTACCAGCAGCACCTGAAGTACCCGCGCCAGAAACGGAAGCGACGGCCGCACCGAGTTCTGAAGAAGCACAAGCGCCGGAAGCAGAGCAGGCAGAAAGCAGCAAGACCTTCTCGCAAGAGGAACTTGACGCCATTGTCAGCAAACGGCTTGCAAGAGAACAGCGTAAGTGGGAACGAGAGATGCGCTCCCGGCAGGCGGCAACGCCAGCCACAGCAGCTGAACTGCCCCCAGTAGACCAGTTTGAATCGGTCGAAGCGTATGCCGAAGCATTGGCAGCACGCAAAGCCGAAGAACTTGTCCAACAAAGGGCGATGTTGCAGCAGCAAGAGCAAATCCTTGAAGCCTATCACGAGCGTGAAGAGGAAGCCCGGTCAAAGTATGATGACTTCGAACAAGTCGCCTACAACCCGAATGTCCCGATCACCCCTGTGATGGCCGAAACGATCCGCGCTTCCGACATTGGCCCCGATGTAGCTTACTACCTTGGTTCCAATCCGAAAGAAGCTGACCGTATTGCCCGTCTGTCGCCATACCTTCAGGCCAAAGAGATCGGGAAGATCGAGGTGAAGTTAAGCCAAGAGCCTCCCGCAAAGAAGACTTCTAGTGCGCCACCACCCATTGCGCCTGTCACCGCCAGAAGCGGTACTGCAAAGGTTTTGGACACGACTGATCCTCGCTCCGTTAAAGAGATGAGTACGTCAGAGTGGATCGAAGCCGAGCGGCTCAGACAGATCAAGAAGTGGGAAGCGCAACGTAACCGCTAATTTTTGAAAGGAATTAACATGGCGAATAATATTCTAACCATTGACATGATCACCAGGAAAACCCTGGAGATCCTTGAGAACAACCTCGTTCTCACCCGCAACGTAAACCGCCAGTACGACGACTCCTTCGCTATCGAAGGCGCCAAGATTGGCTCAACCCTCCGTATCCGTTTGCCCGACCGCGCTTTGGTGACTGACGGCGCCGCCCTGCAAGTTCAGGACGACAACGAACAGTACACGACCTTGACGGTTGCTTCCCAAAAGCATATTGGCGTGAACTTTACTTCTGCCGAACTGACCATGCAGTTGGACGACTTCGCAGAGCGTGTGTTGAAGCCTCGTATCAGCCAGTTGGCCTCCA
>ERZ869925.1166-NODE-1166-length-12908-cov-4.529215_pt1 | contig 12908 bp, 21 predicted proteins | sample MGYA00579311_ERZ869925 | MGnify/ENA primary metagenome ERZ869925 (study PRJEB32216, sample SAMN09231817) | wastewater metagenome | place: USA: Maryland | collected 2016-07-30 | study: EMG produced TPA metagenomics assembly of the PRJNA472060 data set (Reclaimed...
GGAATTGATTGTGATGAAGGAGGATTTGTTTATCTAAACGGCATCTGGGCGACCATAATCGAAGAGCCTATTATGATTGATGGTAAGGAGGTAAGTTTAAGAGAACACGGATGCTACTTGGGAGAGCAATATATTAGTAAAGAGGCTGTCATATCCCTCCAATCCCTCAACCCAATATTCCCAGAGATACTTGAAAGAATGGAGGAGAAGAATGGCGACAATCAACAAGGAGAGAAGTAATAAATTAACGCTTTCTGATATCCGAATGGTCGTCACTATGTATAAATATAAATTTACACTTTTTGATATCGCCCAAAAATTCAAAGTTCATCAGTCAACAATTACACGAATAATTAGAACGGAAAACGAAAAATGATTTCATTAAAAGAACAAGTAGTAAGGCTTCATAAAGAACTTTGCGTAAAAGAAGACGAGATAAAAACACTCAAATACCGATTAGAAGGCTGTCAGCGTATGGCTAAAGAAACGAGGGAATATGAGAGCAAAACTTGGCGAAAAATAAATGCCGAAATAAGGCTAATCAAAGAAGAAAACCAAATACTTAAACAAATTAAAAATCAGTAATGATAGACATCCAACTTATTGAAAACAATTCAAAGGTTCGCTTCCAAAAGAAACTGTACCATGAGAGCGAGATTGTTATTGCCAAGTGCTTTAACTTTGAGATAAATAATGAAACAGGGCAGATTACGGCCACCCTCATTTATACCAATAAACAATCTCTCTACGACTTCATTCGCATAGCCTTTAAAAATTTCTCCGAAAGCCTCGATGAGAAACCTCGCAGAGATGCCTTTTTTGTTCAATTAGAGAGGGCTTATTCTGAAATTGATAGTTATGTCATAAATCAAGTAAAAGAACGTCTACCGTATGCTAGTATGCTTTACGCACATCAAAACGAAGGGATAAGATTCTGTTACTTTAATCGGTGTAATTTTTTAGCTTTTCAGATGAGAACTGGAAAGTCTATCATAGCTGTTTCTTTGTCAAAGCTGTTTAATATTCGCAGAACTTTAATAATAACAACAGCTTCTGGGAAGATGGGTTGGTTTAAAGACACTACTAATTTTTGGAAGTACAATCAGATTTACTTTACAATGCTTGATGCTGCAAAAAGAAGAACTTTCTTTGCTTTCCAAGAGCGTTTTGTGATATGCAATTTCGATTCAATTGAAAAATTTAAAGACCATATTTTATCTCAGGAAATAGGTCACATCATCCTCGATGAAATCCATCGTGGGAAAAATAGAAATAGTTTTCGGTTTAAGATGCTTGAAGAAATCTGCAACACCTTTCCTAATGCTAAAATTACAATGCTTTCAGGGACAGCTATTCCTAATCGGTTTAATGATTTATTTGCTTACTTTAAATTAGCAAAACATTCTCTTGGAGAGTCTTACAAAAAATTTACCGATGAGTTTACAATTAAAAGTAATGGTCGTGGCGGAGAAAAGGTTACAGGCGCTAAAAACATTGCAGATTTAAAGTTAAAGATGTCAAACTTTATGCTTGTTAAAGAAATGGCTGATTGTATCGACTTACCCGAAGACATTATCTCTCGCTACACGTTTGAGATGGATGACTATCGTCCTGAATACGATAAAATTATTAAGGAAATGTCGGATGCTAAAGAAATATCGGCTCTGAATGGACATATTCACTCATTAAATATTATTACGTGTAAGGCAAAGATTCCTGGTATTATTGAAGCGGCCGAAGAGATTATCGCAGAAACAGGGAAGCTTGTAATTTTCGGGACGTATAAGGAACCGTTGCAAATCCTTCAAGATTACTTTAAAGAACGATGCTTAAAGGTTGTGGGCGGAGTATCATCTTACCACCGAGATTTATATAAGCAACAGTTTACGTCCGACCAGAAGATAGAGGTCTTTTTAGCTAATTATGAGGCAGGAGGCGAGGCTTTAGATTTATCGGTAGCCAATGATATTCTATTCATTAACTTTCCTCTTACACCACGTGAATTAAATCAGGCTAAGTTTAGATGTAAGCATCCTGAAAAGAGAGATAAGCATTTGAGAATACATTTTACGTTCTGTGAGAATAGTATTGATGAGCATATTTACGATAATATTATCATGGATAAAGAACGTGATATTAATGCTTTGCTTCACGATGGTAAGGATGTGTCGGAGCGAGAAAATATTACTGAATTATTAATCAAAAAGCTTTTAAATAAAGAAGATGTACACTTTAAAACAAATCACAAGAAAACGGAAAGTGTTGAGTCGAAAGAGATGTGTAAAGAGGTGGAAGTTGTCAATAATATACCGATACAAGTCGAACAAAAACCCTCTGTTAATAGCATCGTAAGTCAACCAACATTCGACCTACCAAACTTCGATTAATCATGGCCAAGCAGAACTCAGAAAATTACAATATTGGTTCGTGGGAGATGAAACGTACTCTTATCGGGAATTACAGGCTTATAACTCAGGATAACCGAAAGAATGCAATTGTGGTGGGGAGGATATTGTACATTATCGAGCCGTTAGGGTTAAATTACACGTTTCGTGGTTCCATGTCTATCGACCCGTGTTTTACGCAAGGATGGATTAAATATCCATACAAACCTTGGCAGCAAGGTTACCCTAATCATTTTAGGGTGTACATGAATGCAAATATGGATTATAACGTTTGGGCAGCAGAAAACAAAATTTTAATTGATAATTACATCGAAAATAAAGTATTATATTTGAAACCCACCGATCCAATTTTAACTTATTATAAAGAATAGAAAAACCAAATAAAATATGACAAACAAACTAAAAGTAGACCGAGAATTGCTAGTATCAAAACTAGCCAAAGCTTTTAAATTCGTTCCGACAAAAGTTATTATCCCTGCATGGGACAACTTCAAATTAACCATTACCGATGGCATTATGGAGATTGTGGCTTCGGACGGAAATATTCAAATTAAGATGTACTGCCCTGTTACATCAAGTTCAAACTTTAGTATTTGCGTACCCGCAGGACTGTTACTAAAAACTATTTCTCTATTCAAAGAGAACGAGGTAACAATAACCCAAAAGTCAGACACAAAGATTGAGCTTAAATCAGGCAAGTCAAAGTACAATATTACTCTTGACTGTCTTCCTGATGGCTTTACAACGATGCCTATTGAAAGTGTAAAGTCTGAAATAGCAATCAATCAGTTTATGCTTGGCATGGCTTTAAAGAGTGCTAAGGAGTTTGTGGATGAGAAACACCCAAACGCTAATTTCTCGGCTATAAACATTGCAGAAGTAGTATTAATACGTGTTTTTACGGGAGCTACACGTTTTCTTATCTGTCGGGCTGCTATTCAGCCGATAGGCATAAACTCATGGGAGCCTGTAAATATTCACGTTGAAACGGCTAAAAAGGTTATTCCATTGCTTGCAGATAAGGGGGAGATTATCGTTTGTCATTCGGGCGAAAAGATAAAGTTCTTCACCTCACAGGATTCCTCCGACCACTTTGAGATTATGTCGGTAACACCAAAGATTAAATTTCCAAATACCGAAGGGTTATTCACTAAAAAACCGACCGACTGTATTTCTGTAAATACTCTTGAATTTAAAGATGCTATCCGTAGGCTTGCTCTTTATTCATCTATCGGTGAGGAACCAATCGTTCATGTAAGCAATACCCACAACAAGCAGGAGTTACGACTTACAAGTAACGATAATACAACCGGTAAAGATGGAGAGGAATTAATTTCAATTATCAATCCATCGGAAGTGGTTTTGGATAAAAGTTTTAATAATGAAACGATTGTCAAGTTACTCTCGGAGATTGATAATAATGAAACAAATATTTTCTTTCTTAGTGATGTTGCACAGCCTTCATTTATGATTCCAAAGGTAAATACCGAAGAAGAAAATATCTATTCGTTTTTAATTTCAAGTATTAAATCTGTTTAAAATATATGAGCGTCATATCATTTTACCCAAATACATTTAGCAAAGAATTTACAACTACCTCTCCCGAAGAGATTATCAATGCCATTGCTATTGAAGGAACGTGGAAGAGTGCTGTTGAGTATTTACGGTCACTTAATGAGAAGGAGTATAAGGCAGAAAAAAGAAACCTTCCTTGTGTTACATGGTCAGGTGCTTTTAAACCTGGTACTCGATTAATTGAAACTATTGAACGATATTCAGGGTTGGTAGTTATAGATATTGACGGGCTGAATGAACAGCTTATCATTACTCTTAAATCTCAACTCAGTTTAGATCCGTTTGTATATTTCTGTTTCGTTTCTCCTTCGGGTAAAGGAATAAAAATTATTGTTAAAGTAAATACATTGGCCGATAATCATCGGGCCGCTTTCCTACACCTTCAACATTACTTTGAAAATACATACTTTGTAAAAGTTGACCCTTCAGGTAAGGACATCTGCCGGTTATGTTACGTTTCTTGCGACCCGAAATCAATAATTAACACTCAATCAAAAGTCTTTGAAGTTGATTTAAAGTATGGAGAGATAATTACGGAATATAAACAGACAGCCGAAGGCGCCAAGACCTTACATGAATCGTCAAAAATTTACGCTGTATGTGTTAAGTGGATAGACCGAAATAAAACGTATCGTGATGGTGAGAAGAATGTTTACATCCATGCTTTAGCGTGTGCCTTAAATCGCTGTGGCGTGTCACTTGAAGAGTGTATTCGACTGATAGATGAAAATCTGCCTACTCCTGATAGGTTATGGGTAAGTTCCGTTAAAGGGGCTTATTTTAGGGGTCAGGCTGAACATAATAGTTTTCAAGTTAAAGATATTGGAGCACAGGATTTTACTGCTCCTGCTTACATTGCCAATTACACCGATGATGTGGCTGCAAATGACTTGATGCGTATTACCGCTACTCTTTACTCGTATAAAGTACCGATAAATGATATTCTTGATACCGTTTCAAAGATTGGTAATTATTACAATGATAAGGGTTACATTGATTTGCGTAGGAGTAATTTACGTGAAATGATGAATAGTGCTGTTATGGTTCTTCAGAATAATATTGCTAACAATGCGGCAAAAAATTCGTTGCAGTATATGGCTGCTGAGGATATGGCAATGTCAATTCTTGATACTTTAGGCATCGAAGGAGCTATTTCAACGGGACTGCCTATACTTGATGAAGAGATGTTCGGTGGAATGTTGAAAGGTAATTTCTATGCTGTTGTAGGTATGGGAGAATCGTTTAAATCAGTCCTTGCTCAATACATTTGCTTTGTAAATGCAGTTAAGGGAGTTGTGTCACTCTATGTGAACTCGGAAATGTCGGCAAATCAATATTACGAGCGATTGATTTACATGGTTTTTGGAATTGACTTGCGCAAAGAGATTGATTCGGGCCGACTTTCAAAAAGTACTGCCGCAAGCTTTATAAAACAAGTTCAAGAGGTAACCAAAGGAAATATTTTTGTTGTTAATAGTAGTGGGCATGATAAGACTTCAATATTATCAACCATTGACCATATCAAAGCAACGACAGGTAAAACAGTTCAAATACTTGTATCTGATGGCTTGTCCCAATGGGATTGGAAAGGACAGCAAGAGGTTATGGCTACTATTAATAACAGCTTTATTGGAAAGGAAGTTGCTAAAGAGGCTAACGGTGGAGAAGGTGTTGCTCATCTTGCTTTAGTTCACGTTTCGGGAGATATTAAACGTTACACGAGAAATACAGGTGACTTTATTCGGGGTGGAAAGAAGGTATTGGCTAATTTCGATGCGTACTTTTGTACCTCTCGACTTATACATCCTGAAACGAATGAAATGGTCAACGAGGACGATGTTAAGTACATTGATGGCAAATTCTATGTCCGCTATGTCGATAAGCGTTCACGTACAGGCACAGTAAATCTAATCGTTAATGTAGGAGGTTCACTTAAACTTGAAGTGGAGAATTGTAATCCGAATATGTATGAATTAAGAATTAATAAAAAACAATATGGCTAAACAAGAATTACAAAGTCTTTTTACTGCTGATGAGTATAAGGCTAATTTCAAAGTAAATAAAAATGGAAAATCTGAGCATGAGATACAGGTTGACGTTTGTCAATACATAAAGAAAAGATACCCTGACGTAATATTTACTTCTGATTTAGCATCAGGAATGAATTTAGGCGCTCATGTCGGCGGAATGAATACTCGGCTTCGTTCTTCAAAATCAATCCCTGACGTTACGGTTTACGAGCCTAAAAATTCTGATTTGTTTGAAAACGGCATTCTTTTTTGCGGATTGCTTATCGAGCTAAAAAGAGATGGGGTTAAACTGAAAAGGGATAAGGATGCTAAAAAAATACTCAAGGACGATTATAAATTAAGGCTTAAAGGAGATTGGTATGATTTGCATATCGAAGAACAAGCATTAATGCACGAGCGATTAAGGAGGAAATTTTATAAAGTTGAATTTGCTTGTGGCTATGACGAAGCAATAAAACTTATTGATGAATACTTAAAATAATTTTTACTTTTCAGCGAAAAATATCAAATATAATTCTTATGTTTGCCAAACGATTAAATTCAAATTATGGCAGATTCAAATCAATTTATTGAAATAAAAAAGGTTGTTAGTGATAAGGCAAGTGGTGTAAATACGGATGTAAATGAGCAGACAATTAACGTGTCTGACATTAAAAGCTTTCGGGCGTGGCATAAGGGTAAGAACGATGTAAACATTAAAGGGGATGTAACAATCCTTTTACTTCAATCGGAGTCTAAAATGGTTGAGAATAACGGTGATGGTAATTTTAGTGATAAATCGTCCTCAAAGTTCAGAACTATCCTTATTGCCGAAAACTACAAAGAGTTTCAGTATCGGTTATCGTTAAAGTGTACCGTGAAGGATTTGGACCGTAAACTGTATGAACCTTCTTGATTTATTATACGAAAGCAAAGAAATAAAGAGGCTTGTTGTTCAACGTTCTACCGAGTACAATATCCCATTAAGGTACTTGTGTAATGAGGTGGGTCTTGAATATGATAGGTTTATGCAGACATACATAAATTCATCTAGTTCTCGGACGGCCAAGATAAGTGAATCTCAATTTATTGAAATGTTGAAAATTTTAGGTATAGATGTGAGGTATAACATAGTGGTTAATAAGAATGCAGACATGGAACTTGTAAGTAGAAATTTAGCTGAAAAGTACAAAAAATGAGTGGTAAAATAAGAGAGATATTGCCGAAATTAAACGATGCTGTGATTAAATTGGCAAATATGAATATCCTTGCTGCCAAGCTTGAATATTTTGACAATGACAATGCTTCGCGTGAGTTTAGAAAGGCATTGATTGAGTTTGAAAACAATGACATTAAAAAGTTAAAAGAGATAGCTGTGGGTATTCGTGAGGTGGTAAGAACAAAACCTAAGCGTGACTACGACTCTAGTAACAATTATCTTAAAAATAAATATAAACAACCAAAAACAGAAACAAATGAATCAGACAAATCAGAATCAACAGAACAGTAATGGTCGCCAATTTACAGAAGTAAGTGGTGGCGGTCAAGGTATCGAGTTTAAGCCTCATGCCACAGAATTAAACGGGTTTCACTTTGACCCAAACTCTCCAAATAATATTCTTGAAGGATATTATAAGTCGTTAAATGAGGGTATTCCTACTCAGTTTGGAACCATGTCAACGGCAAGTGTTCAAAAAGTAAATCCAGATGGTACTCTCGGAGAAGTGTATTCAGTTATCCTTGACACCTTCCTTAAAGACAAAATGCAAAGCATTCCGCTAAATACTTATGTTCGTCTTGAATACAAAGGAAAGACTCTTAAAAAAGGAACTCCTTTGATGGGTAATGGTCAGCCTCAAATGTGGTCAAAAACAAACAGCTTTCATACATGGTTTGTCGGGGCTGATTACAATGCTATTCCGATGAATCAATTGGTTTCTAAAATGGCTCCTACCACTAATCATGTTAATTCTTCAAATGCTCCTGGCGCTAGCTTGAATCAAAATCCTTTCGGTAATACTCAACAGCCTCAAAATCCACCTTTTAATCAAGCTCCGAATTTCCAACAACAACCTGTTTTCAATACCCAAAATACAGGAGCACAAGCACCGTTTGGAAATCCACAACAGCCATTTGTTCAACAGCCACCTGCTCAAAGTGTACAGGCTCCGAATTTTAACAAAGCTGTTCCGCAACAACAAGTTCCGCAACAGACTTACTTTCCACCTACACCACAACAACAAGTTCAAGCGCCTGTTCAAAATCAACAAAATTTCCAACAGCAACCACCTTCATTTGGAGGTCAGCCGATAATTGGAAACCCGTTTGACAATACTGAAGTTCCTTTCTAACCCCCAAAAACTTATGGCATTCATAGAAATAGACGAAATAAGCGATTTAAAGCCACTTTATGACGAGATGTGTAAGATTACTAAAACTCGAAATGAAGACATGAGGCGTGTTGTTTTGGGTTTTAAAGGTCCTGATGCAATCGTTATGAAGAAGGAAATTACTTTTAACGATATTATGAGTATCGTTTCAAAGAAAAATATGACTTTTTCATTAAAGGTTCAGTACAAGGAATTGGTTAATGAATCACAGGCGGTTAAAGAGGTTTTTGATTTAGAACCTAAGCCTAAAGTATCAGATGTTTATGTAGAAATGCAAGAGCAGAAGAAAGATATAAAGGTTAGCTTGGAGCCTATTGAAAAGTTTGTAAAAGCTTCTGATGTAGTTGTTCCATCGGTTCAAATAAAGCCTGATGATATACCGGATTTTAATGTTTAAAAATTTAAAAAGCCACTCTTTTCGGGGTGGCTTTTTTGTTTTACATCATTTTTATAATTTCCGTGAGTCTGGACATAAATTCATTCATATCCTCTTTCTCATCCTTGGAGTCAATATCAAACACCTCTTTCTTTTCTTCGTATGAGTAATTTGAAAAAACGTCTTCTTTATTTGAAACATTTCTTGTTTTTAAGCAATAACAAATAATAAATCCGTTATCTGCTTTTTCTATTCTTAATGATTCTACGGCCATCGTTTTTAATTTTAAAGATTAATAATTAAGGAAGCCAAGTGTTAATATCTGCAACTGCTTGTTGTTGTCCTGCGAGGTCTGCTGTCCATGTTGGTTGATTGGTTACTTCTTGAACGTCAAAGTTAAATACTTTTCCGTTATTTAACACTATTTCAAACATAATCATTTCTGCAAAGCGGTAGGTCCATTGTGTAGGGTCTTCCATTTGAGCCGAACCGTTTATTTTTATCGGCGCCACAAGCGAAATGGCTGATTTTGGAATAAGCTCAGTGCTACTCCCAACAGTCGGGTTTCTTGTTATTTCTAATGATGTCGTTCCTAGAACTATCTCACACGTATTTGCTACTGGCATATTTTGATGTTATTTTAAAGTGTAAATATAATTATTTTTTTTCTATTAATTACTAAATCCAATCTGGCGGTGCTGGTAAATTCACTATCTCAATAGATTCAACTAATTCCATAACAAAGTCTCCGTTTTCAATTATCGGATTTCCTTCTTCGTCTAATTTTTTTCTATACGTTTCTATTATCATATTAAGCTACTTTCATTGTTACTTCATAAGCATATGCGGTTGCAGGTCTACCATAACCTAATGTTATTGCAGAAAAATCTGCTGGTAATGCACCATACGCAGCTACAGCAGTTGCTCCACACCAAGCCTGACCTGTTATTGGGTCTATAATATCATTTTCAGTTTGATTCATATATGGTAATGAAACAGAAGTTGATGAAACTTGTATTACAATCCAATATGTTAGACTTGAATCAATATATTGATTAATTGTGCCTTCTTTAAGTCCTGATGTAGCTACTGATAAACTACCAGTTTCTTCTAATAAAGTTCCTGGTTTAAAACCATCTGCACTATTAGTATAAAGACCAATTCTAAAAAAAGAACCTGCTGCTGAACCATTATGAATACAACCTAAAGCAGTACAAGTGAATGATTTTGCAGGCGTGACTTTCCAGCATAAATATCTACCAGCGGTGTTTACAGTATTAGCACTATTATTAACAGATAATTTAGATGGTCTTCTATTACCACTTATTGTTAAATTAGCTAATGCGTTATTAGCATATAGTGTGTCAAAATAAGTTTTCAATTCCGCTTTTCTATTTGCATAAGAAACTTTCTTTACTTTATTAGAATCTTCGCTATCCATTATTAAATCATAATCAGTATTTACGGGAGTGTTTTTACCTGTCAAACCATTTATAAACGCACCGAAATTAGACGCTGTTAGCGATGCCTGATACCCTAAACTAATAACCCAATCATAAACAGATTTAACACTTGGGTATTTTGTGTTACTTGCTTGATCGGTTGTTACACTTGTGCTTTTATTGGCTGTTGTTTCAGTCGTATCAAGACCTAACGCTGTTTTTACAGCATCAGGTGTTGTATTTTTAGTAATATTTGCTGAAGTATCAACTATTGCAAATAAATCTGCTGATGCGTCGATTTGAGCGCCAGTCATGCTAGCTAATTCACTTATTTTTTGATCTGCCATTTTTTTATAGTATTATTTTAAATCCATCTTGTTTTAGTAAAAAGAATCCATCTTGTTTTAATAAGAAGTCATTAGTAATTATTCCACCGCCAAGCCAAGTATTAATATCACTTATAGCTTGATTTAAGTCTGATAACGTCCCTCCACTCCAGCCAGACTGATTTGTTATCGACTGAAGCTCAAATTCTAATTTACGTCCATTTCTTAAATAAACAGTTATGCGTGTAATTGTATCGTAAGGATAAGTCCAATCCGTATTTCCAACTTGTCGTTGCTGAAACTTCATAGGAAAAATACCCGAAATATTAGATTTAGGTATCAACTCACTTGAATTTAAAGCCACTTCCTCGGCTGTAAATTCCAAAGATGTTGTTCCTAATACTATTTGATAGGTACTTACCATTCTTTAGTTTAAATAATGTACTCCTGTTGAAAATGTAAAGCTCGGTGTGGTTCCTGAAATAGTGTATGCTAATCGGTATGTCCTTGGTAATGGAAAATCTACTTTTGAATTTGTTGACGGTGTAAGTCCAGGGTAAACGGTTATTAATGTTTGTCCTGTTGTTGTTATGTCTGCTGTTACAGCCCCAGGAATATCAACCCAATTTTCTGAAACAACATCTTGCATTTGAACTTTTGCTGTTAATACAGGTGTTGTTCCTGATGATGCAGTTACATTGATTATAAAAGAAGCACCTTTAGCATCGTAATTTTTTGTTGTAGATGTATTGAATGATGCTGTTCTGGCAGCGGAGGCCGTTAAACTTTCTCCATAGTTATCGGTGATGTATTCAATGTAAAGCTTGTCGGAGTCATTAAATCTATTGTTATTCGTGTCGTAGGCTAAAGTAAGGACGTTTGTAGCTACAGTTCCAATGTATTGAGGCGTACGGTAAGAATAAATCTGAATACCGTTAGTCATGTCGGTAATAGATAGTATTCTATTTAATTGAATAGTAGTAAAATCAGTAAATGTTACTGTCTTTGCTGCTTTATCGAATGTGTAATTAGTAAGTATTGCCATAATTTTTATATTTTAGATAGTTGAAAGTGCATTCCATCTAGTCGCTTCCAATCTCCACCCCAATCAAATCCTGCTTCTTTAAAACAAGCTACAATTAATGGGTTTATTTTCGGCTTCATATTTAATCCATTCTCAAACGCATCAAAATCAATTGCTATTGCCCAACTATGTAAACTAAGTGAATTTAATCCTCGTGATTTACGAATATTAAAACAGCCGTCATAAGTTTTTAAATCATCGGCCAATCCACGTTCTTTTAATAAAGTAAAAGCTTTTTTAAGAGGCTCAACCATATCTTTATTGCAATATATTTTTTTTGGAATTACCCCAATCTCTAATTCAGTTGGAACGTCCCAAACAGTCATACATTTATTGTCTGATGCAGGTTGTCCGTATTTTTTTATGCAATCTTGTGATATTACCATTTTTTTCTAAAGTATTAAATGTGATACCGCTGTTGCTATGGCTTTTCCTAAAAATACTAACAAGGCTCCTATGGCCCCGTAAATTATCTTCCAAGCACTATCCCATCCAGCTTTACTTGCTTCCTCTAGGTCTTTTTTTTTGACAAAATCAGTGAACTCCTGCTTGTGAATATCCATTGTTGATTTAAGGTCATTCACTTGAGCAACAAGTCCTTTTTTACCAGTTCCTTCATCGTTATTCAGAATGAATAGAACTCTATCCATCTTACTATTTAGTACGGCTACTTCTCTTTCAGACATAAACATTTTTTAACTAGGGTTATTATTAAACTTAATGTTTCAGGAAATGATTTTTTCATTCCTCTGTAAATTGAAAAGAAAATAAAAAGAATATCGGTCAAATGCCTTTCGTTATCTAAGAAAACTATTTTATCAAACGAGGTTGGAAGAAGCATTCCAAGAATAAAAACCCATAACAAGAAATTAATCCAATTAGTATGAAATTTATTTTCTTTAAAGAACAAAAATGCACCACCTACCATGCCGATATTTATCGAGTAAAAAGCTGTTTTATAAACCCACCAATTAAATTTATCTACCTCGGTTTCTCCTGGGTAATAAAATTGGCAAATAAAGTAACTTGTCAGCCACAATATAATCGACAGTATGATAAAAGTTAATCTCATTTAGAATTTCACTCCTGGAGTTCCTTTAATTGGATCTAAAACTTTTACAGTATCAAGCATTGAGTTTAAGCAATCCTTAAATTCTTGATCGGTTAAACCTCCTGTGTTTGTTGTTACGTTATCAAACCCTGCTAATAAAGCGTCTACTAATTCTTGTTTTGTTGGATTCATGGCTTATAAATTTTAGCTTACTGTTACTGTTACAATTTTCGATTTTGAAGGGTCTGCA
>ERZ869925.1167-NODE-1167-length-12907-cov-3.475957_pt1 | contig 12907 bp, 10 predicted proteins | sample MGYA00579311_ERZ869925 | MGnify/ENA primary metagenome ERZ869925 (study PRJEB32216, sample SAMN09231817) | wastewater metagenome | place: USA: Maryland | collected 2016-07-30 | study: EMG produced TPA metagenomics assembly of the PRJNA472060 data set (Reclaimed...
CAATTATAGTTTGAAGTTGAATGTCTATTTTTTCATTTATCTTTATTGCTTCTCCTACTGGATCTTTAGGTTTGTTTGATAATTTGGTTTTAAACCATTCTACAGCCATAGGTCCTAACAATGCTGTAATTAATGAAATTATGACTGTAATAGTAGCACTACTCATTTCTTAAGGCTTTGTAAAAATTTAATTGTGTCCTCTTTATTTTCCAATAACTTGTCTTTAATAGATCCTATCCACTTTTCTATGTCTCCTGCTTCTGTTATAAAAGATTCATTACTTTGATTTATAGATTCCATATACCAAATCTCAAAGTCTTTAATTATATTGTCTATGTCTAAATTTACTATATTCTTTTCATAAATATCCCAAAGTCCTTTCTTTTTTAAATCTGTTTCAAAATTTATTTGACAATCAGTACATCTTTTATATTGATAATAAAATAATTTATCCGAATTCTTTTTCATTATTTTGGTACAAGCTGGGCAAAATAAAGGAAAATGGATGTCAGTATTTAATTTAGTAATACTTTGTTTTATTCCATTTTTAATTGTCCATTTCTTACCGTCTACTTCCCATACATCTCCTTCATGATATTCTTCTTGAATTTTTGAATATCCTACTGATGTAGTTGTTTTGTCTCCATATTTTCCTCTAACAAGATTACGAATACGTTCTACATCTTTTTCTTTAAATTCTTTTTTTAGAACTGAGCTCATGCTTTCTTCTCAGATATAATGACTTCTTTAATTTTTTCTTTTAATTCAGATTTTGTCAATTTGGATTCATTTAAACCAATATCACCAAATGGAGTCTTTTGAAAGGGTTTTGAACCTAGCTGTTTAGCTATTAGTTTATAAACTAAATCTAAACATTCATCAAATTCTTCAAAATAACCCGAATTTAATAAATCATTAACCAAACCTTTAACTAAACTTACAGCTTTTTCAAGATTTTTAATATTAACATTTCCATCTGCCATTTCTAATGGGCTAACACTGAATTCTTCTTCTTTAAGAACTTCTTTAATCAAATTTTTAATCTCAGACATTTTTGCTTTCATTTCTTTTTCTAATTTTATTACTATTTGACATTGAAATTTAATACCCAAATCCTTAATTTTTTTAGAAAAAGAATCAGCTCCTTCCCCATTTAAATCTATAATAAGTGTATTAGGTTTAATCCCTACTTTTACATCTGTTTTTAAATCAGGAAAATCTATTTTTGTTTTAGGAAGTTCTAAAAATCGTTTTAATTCAGATTCTACTTCTTTAAATTTTTCTCCGGTTATTATTACTCTTCTAAAAGCCATTTATTTATAAATACATTGTAAAATTAAAGACCTAATACTTTTAATTCATTTATTGTTTGAGTAGTAGATAAAAATAAAATTCCTATCCCTCCATTAGCTCTCCATTCATTGATCGTTGTTTTATTGTCATCAATTAAAATTTTATTATATCCCGAATAATTTTGTTTATTTTCTCGTTCTGCTAATATTAATTTAGTTTCAGGTAAATTTAATTGTGTCCATTTTTTCTTCCCTATTCTAGAGTTTTGGTTTCTTGACGGAGCAGACAATAATTTAGGGTTATATTTAGATATGTAATTCCATAATTTTTTCCCTTCAGGCATCCAATTCATTTCACTCCAATACTTTATTCCTACGTCATCTATTACTTTCCAAAAAGCTTTAGTTCCATTAGTTTTTTCATATGAATCACAATCTTCTCCGGCAAATTCATAAAATCTTGCGTCAAAGTTTACTAAAACACCATCTAAGTCGCAAAATATTTCGTAACTTGGAGTAATTAACTCTCTTAATTTCATTTTTCTATTATTTTAATATTAGGTAATTCTTTGTTTATTATATCTTTAACTAATGAAATTTTTTCTTCGGCTGTCATATTATAACCTAAAGTTCTATAATCTCCATCTTCTGTACCATAGATTTGAGTTACTTTCTCATCATCAATACCACTCATGGTGCCTAACCATTCTTCAGGTAAATACTTTTTGAAATTATAAGGGATAGTAAAATCCTGATTTGTAATAAACTTTTTAAAGAAATTTTTAGTTAAAACAATACCTTTAATATACGATTTTATATTTCTTATTCCACCTTGTTTTCCTAATTTTTTACCAAACCATAATTCTTCTTGTTCGTCTCCGACTTCTTCCTCTTCTCCAGGATTATCGTAATTGTAGTCATATGGTCTTACTTTAAATTTTTCACTTAATTTATCTCCATCTAAAATTATACCTATTTCGGGTGGATTTCCTATTGCTCTGGGTCTTATTGTGAAATTTTTGTCTCGCGTTGTAGATATAGTTCTACTCTCATCTGATAGACCAGCCGCTGTTATTTTATTGTCTGCTAAAATTTGAAGAAAACTTGAAATAGAAGTAAAATGGTATACATCTCCTACCTGTTTTGCTTCATTTATTAGATATTCATTTGTATTATAAGATTTTTTTATTAATTCTAATGCATCTATTCTAGGTACATTTTTATTTTTCCAATAAAATTTAATTTTTTTATTTTCTACTACATGAGGGTCTTTATCCTCCATAAAAACATCATAAAGATATAAATCTAGTCGGGGTGTGCGTTTTGGGAATAATATCTTGTCTAAAATAATATCATATGAAATTACATATTTGTCTAGATTTTTTATTCCATCTTCAGATAGAACTACTTCTTCTGATTCAAAATCATCTCCATCAGGTGTTTTGATGTCTTTTTCAACTGCTTTCTTCCCCCAGATTTGATCTTTATATGGTTGTAAATGATAGTTTTCAGATAATTTATCACCATCTATAATTATTCTAACACTTCCTCCTCCTGTAATATTTCTGTATCTATTGCCAAAATTTTTATCTCTTGTTAATGATGTTCTAGCTTTTCCAGGAGTATTAATTTCACTCTTAAACCCTTTTAATCTGTTTTCTTCTAATATCTTCCACAAATGAGAAAAATCAGTAAAATGATAAAGTTTTCCTCTTTGTTTTGCTTCAAATACTAATTTAGGATTACTAGTAGAAAAATTGTCTTTTCTCATTATAGTTTTAGCAATTGCTTTATTTGCCTGATCTATAAAAGGAATATTTAATTTCGTTTTACTATCTACTGCTACTATTTCTTTATATTTCTTTAAAAAATTAATAAACTTATCTTTATATTTAGATAATCTTTCAAAAAAATCTAATAATTCATTAAAATCAATCCCCTCACTTCTAGGATCATTAACTCTATCAAAGAAGTGATTAGAAAATTTAATGTCTTCCGGAGCTAATTGATCATCGGCATATTGTTCAATGGTATCTAATTCTTGCTTATCTATATTTTCATTTATCTCTGTCAAATCTACTAATAATGCTTCTGGTTCTAATCTCAAATGAAAGGCGACATCCATTCTGGTATTCCCAGAGAATATTCTCATTCCTTCTTTAAATTTTAATATGACAGGATAATCTAGAGGTTTATTTTCTTTAAATCTATTATAGAGATTATCTAAAGTTTTTTCATTTCTAAATTCAGGATAAGATCTATAATTTTTAATTAATGATAATAATTCTTCTTTATTCGATGTACCGGAACGATAGCTTATTTCAGAATCTAGTTCTTTAGTTATTTTTATGGTTTTTGCATTTTTAATTTTTTCTAAAAAATCAGTTTCTGATTTAAACCAGTTGTGTCCTTTTAGTTCATGTTCTACATAATATTCTCTTTTTAGAGTGTTTTCATCCGGGATAACCCATGCATCATAATGTAAAACATCTTGTCTTGATTCGTTTAAATCCATTTTCACTTCTACTTTAGCATATGTTTTTGATTTAATTTTATTCAAAAACTTATTAAACCCACCCGAGGGGATTTCCTTATCCCATTTATATTTAAATAAAATAATTTTTGTAATGTAGTTCGAAACATTATTTATATCCTTAAATATTACTTCTTCATTTTCATCAACATCATAATAAGTAATAAATTTATCTGTATGTTTTTTGAGTCTATCAAAAAAATGATCATAGGGTTCTATGTGATAATTTTCAGATAGTTTATCACCATCTAGAACTATGCAAACTCCTAAATTTTTACTAATCATTTTGGGAGTTTTTAAAAAATTCTTATCTCTAGTTAAAGAAACTCCTCCTTCATGTTTTCTTATATTATTTCCTATCTTAATCATATCTTGATCTAATATCTTAATTAAAGAAGGAAATGTAGTAAAATGATAGAGTTCACCCCTTTGTTTTGCTTCTTGGATGTCCTCTATTCCGAAATCTTCTATTTGTTTTTGAGTCTGGTAGTCATTGAGTTTTTCAAGATAACCATTATTTCTCATTTTTTTAAAGGCCAAATTTTCAACAGAATATTCACCTCCCTTTTCTAAACCATTTTTTCTAAATGAACGAATACGTTCTTTTAATTTCTTAATATCATCAATAGATTGATTTCCATTAATAATATCATCTATTTGATTCATTAAAGGTTGTGCCTTTTTATCTATTTCTACATCAGATATTTCTATATTTTCATAAGTAGGAGCTTTTAACCATTTGTCTTGTAATATAGAATAAACTCCTTGAGCAGCATTAGGTTCATTTATGTCTTGAACATATACCTCTATTTGATGGTTTTTATATTTTAAATTATATTTTTGGTTAAATTCAATTTTTTTACTATCAAAATATTTTTTAAATATATCCGGATTTGATTGAGAAGAAAAATCCATTAATAAATGTAAATCAATATCACTATATTGAGTCCAATTATAGTTAGCTGAACTTCCTATTAGTAATATGTCTTCTAAAGGAATGTCTACTTCTAAATTCTTATAAAATTGTGTTCCTATTTTTTTTAGAACTTCTCTCAGTTCAGGTTTCATTTCCTGATCTGACCAAATTTTGGGGTTTAATTCTTTCTTGTTTTGATATTCATTTACTAATTCTTTTGTTGTTAATTCATCCTTACTGATTACAGTTCCGGTTATTGGAGTTAAAATTTGATCTAAAATTTTTTTATTATTAGGAAGAGTAGGATATTCACTTCCTAATTCTTTAGGAAGAATCCATTTCATCTCTGAAAATTCATGGTTGAAATCTATTCCTCCTTTTACATAATTTACAGGAATCCACGCTAATTTAGGTCTATCGTCTAATACTAACATATTTCCCTTTATTTCTGCCGTAATTCCTGTTTCCTCAAATAATTCTCTTAAAGCTCCTTTATATATGTCTTCTCCTTGTTTTCTACCACCTCCGGGAAATACCCATAAACCATTGCGTTCATCACTGTCTGTTGATTTTCCTACTAATACTTTATCATCTTTAAAACAAATTGCTATACATGTTTCTATATTATTCTCTTGGGAATTGATTTCAGTTAATTGTTGATCAATATAAAGAGGAATATTGTTTTCTTTGCATATTTTCTTTACATCAGTTACTACATCCGATAAATAGTCATCAAGTATATCTATTCTTTTTATAAATTTTTTTATATTATATACTCCTTCTTTTCCTTTAGGGATTATAATTCTTTCTTCAGATTCAAAACTATCCGTGTATTTTCCGCTATAATTCTTACTCGTGTTTTCATCTCCTTTAAATGAATAATCAAGATCATTGTATGATATAATACGGAAATTTTCAGACAGTCTATCCCCATCTATCGTAATCCTAACCGAAGTACCTCCTATTTGTGGATTTTTTATATAAAAATTTTTATCTCTAGTTAAAGAAATATAATTAACAAAATTATCATAATAATCTCCTTTTCTTAAAGGGAATTTAGAATTTGATTTTAAAATATCAGTTTTTAATATACTATAAACATAATATAAACTAGTAAAATGGTATAAATTTCCAAGTTGTTTTGCTTCTTGGAGTAAAGAAGGATCTTTAGCTAAAGGATAAAAATATTCTAAAGCTTTCTCTGCTTCTCCTTTAACTTTTTTCTTTAATTTATTATATACTTCTTCCGGATTCTTTTTTAAAGCATCATATATGTTAGCATATAATGCCCAATATTTAGTTTCAGGATGAATGTCTTCATATGGTGTTTCTGTTAAATGATTCGGACCTTGGGTACTACTAAAGTAATGGAAATTACCTGTAGATAAAGAATTTTCCCATTCCCTTAATAAAAGATTACCTTTTTCATATGCTTCTCTTTCTAATTCCAACAATTTAGAATCTTCATTAACATTGTCTGTTGTAATTGTATGAAGTCTATCTTCAATGTTTTGAATATGGTGAATTAATTCATGACAATAACTTCTAAGAATATCTTTAAGGTGTCTATTGCATGTATATAACGTTATAGAACGCGAGATCGGTTCATAATGCGCGGTGCGGCCCAAAGAATCTTTCGCGTTTTTTAAATCGTTATAGACAAATTTTACATTAGGTAAAGGTTTAATATTATAATCCTTATTTAATGCATATTTAGTTACTTCTTTTATATTTTTATTTAATTGTTCTTTATCTAAATTTAAGATTTCATTTAATTCTTCTCCGGCATGTTTTCCTATTTGTTTAGCTATTTCTAAAGAAAAAGCTTTTATTCCTTTTTTGTCTTCCGCTACTTGTTTAACCTCTTGATCGATAATATACAATTCTCTTACTTCTTCCCAAGATATTCTATGACCTTCTTTATTATAAAATTGTACTTTCTCTTTAGGTAATGTCTTTAAATAATATTTAAAAATATTAAATAAATATATATCTCCAGATCCCGCAGTAATTTCATTTTCTGCTTTAGTTAAAAATACATCATATGAAATTACGTATTTATCTAAATTTTCTATTGGTCCTTTAATTCTTTCTTCAAATTCAAAATACTTCGTATTTTTTTGATAATCAGGCTCTGCTATAGGAGAAATTTTATAATTTTCAGATAGTTTGTCGCCATCTAGAACTATGCGAGTTCCAGTACCTTTTATGTCTCTACTAAATTTATGAAAATTTTTATTTCTTGTAAATGATATATTACCACGCCAAGGTCCGACATAAGTAGATAACTTATTACTATCTCTAATCTTAACAAGTCCTCCTAAAGTAGTATAATGATATAATATTCCTACTTGTTTTCCTTCCTCAATCGTTTTTAATTTATCATAATACAAAGGATCTTCAAACAAATGATCCATTGCAATTTCTTTAGCAATGGATTCATCTGTAGTGTGTTCTAATTCTACTTTAGTACCTTTATTTAATTGATTTGTAATATCATCTACAGGAACATCATGTTTTTTAGCTAGGTCTCCTAAAGACATTCCCTGAGATAATCCACCAGGAATTTTATTCATTAGCTTTTTAGTTTTATAATTTTTTCTTTAGCTGCTTCTTTTTTAGCATCTAAATCTGCTTTAGTTTTTCTGAATTCAGCCATTTGATCCTCAACTTCTTTTAATCTAGCTCCATATTCTTTTAGAGTTTCGGTCGCGAATCTATTAGCATCACTTTTTACTTTAAATACTCCCAAAATTTCTTCTTTAGTTAGTCCTCCTTTTATTTGATTAATAAAAGATACTAAAGTACATTCAAACATAATATCGTCTCTAGTAGATCTTTGACTTTTAGGTTTAGTTATTATCCAAAAACTACCTAATTCATCTTTTATCGATTGCTCTTTATTTTCAGCCATCTCAGCCTGAACTTCAAGAATTAAACTTTTAAATTGTGATTTATTCATTAAATATTTTGTTATACATATTTAAAAATTTCGTTTCACACTTACAGGTAAAGTTTCGAATATAGGTTTAGCACTTGGATTTTCTAACTTAAATAAATCATATACTTGATTAAAATATTTAAAATTTTCTTCTATAGTACGATCTGATTCATACAATTCCCATCCTTTACCTTGTATTTTTTTACCGGATTTATCAGGTCCCCGCTTAGCTGATTTTAACCATAATACTCCAGTTTTATCGATTTTTTCCTCAAAACATTCATTCCAACATACTGCATAAGCAGCCGTTTGGAGATCATAAGTTGTATGTAAACTTTTAGATGTTTTTATATCTAATATCCATATTGCTCCATTAATCTCTAATACTAAATCACATGTACCCGCAATTTGGTGTTTATCTGAAAATAGATGTACCTCTGTTTCTAGTAATTTAGGTTTATATGTTTCCCAGAAATCGACAAATTTTAAAAACATTTTCCATACTTCTAATGAATAATTAGCTGTATAATTTTCGGAAACCCATTTAATTTCTTCACCAATAGGTAAGTTAAGAAATTGTTCGATTAAATTATGCACTGCAGTACCCGTTTCCGCTGCTTTTTGAGCTATGAATTCTGCATTCTGGCCTACTTGTTTTAGCCAATCTTCAAAAAAACGACCTTTAGGAAAATATGAAAGAATATAGGTAATTGAAGGATAATAATTCTCTTGTCTTTTATAAAATCTCTGATCTAGAAAATTTATTTGTCTAGAATTTTCATCTAATTTTAGAATCCTAGCTATTTGTCTTTTTAATATATTATCTCCTTTATTCATAGTTTGAATTTTTCTTCTAATAAATTAGAAAAGGTTAATGGTTTACTTTCTATTTGTAATTTAGTAAAATTAACAAATCCTAATTCGGATGGATCTTTTTTGTCTAATTTTATTAAATGTACTTTTTTATCTAAATTTAATAGTTGTTCACATATATTGATAGATTGTTTTAAAGCATCTTTATCTAAAGCAACATATATTTCAGGACATTGAATCAGTTTTTTAAGTAAATCTTGAGACATAAATTTACCTAATAAAGGTATTGCATTTCTTTTTATAGCTAGTGCATCAAATACTCCTTCACATAAAACTATAGGTAAATTCCAATTTATAAAATATTCAAATATAGTTATATTTTTTGAAAATTGAGGCATTAAATATTTTTTAAATGCATTTTCTTCAATACTTCTAGCTATAAAATAATTTAAATTACCTTCACTATTATAAGAAGGAATTATGATTCTATTTTTATATGTTCCTTCATAACAATATCCTATATTGTGTTTAATTATATCTTCTTTAGTTATGTTTCTTTTTAAAAGATAATTTAAAGCTCTATTTCCTATTATTGTATTCGAATCAAAAAAAGTATTAAATTCTAAAGGAAGTTGAATTTCTTCTTTTTTTACAATCTTATTATGTTTATTTATTTTAAACTTTAAATAAGGTAAAAAAGATTGGATTTTAGTATCAGGTAATTTTAATTTTTTAAATAATGAATTAAGAGATTTTCCTTTTATTCCACATACCCAACAATTATAATTTTGATAGTTTAGTGATTCTTCATCTAAATTTATTTCAAATTTAGGTTTAGTATGATGACATAATGGACAAGAATAGGCATAATTATTGCGTGCAGTACTTTTCCCCGTACCTAATAATTTATTTAATTCTGTTAATAATAAATAATTTGTCATATATATAATATACGACTTAGATAATCTATATAACCGTTATAAATTTATAAAATCTTTAGTATAAAACTTTCCTAAAATATAGTCATTGTAAATATTACTAAATAATACATCATATTTAAATTGATATGATACTTCCCAATAAGTTAATTCTCTTTTATTATAACATAAATGTATTATTGTTCGTAGAAACCCATCACCATTTTGGTTTTTATAATCTTCTAGTAATTGTTTATTACTCCCCCAATATTTTTTCCAATCACTTTCTTTAGTAACTTGTTTAAATTCTTTCCAAATATTTTTTTTCTTATTTTCTTCTTTCTCAGTAATACCTATTTTTTTTCTAGTTGTATGAAATAAGTATTTTTTACCAATATATTTTCTGTTTGATTTGGTATTCCATATCTCATAAACAAAACCGAATACTCCTTCAGGTAAATCAGTTACTTCATTTATTTCTTTATCATTGTAAGTCCAAGGTAACATCATCTATCTATATTTATTATAATATTTGTATCTACTGTATTACTTATAGGTAAAGGTTGAGATAATTTTCCTATTGCAAGTAATTCTAAATCATCATTATATAACCCCACAGTAGTTATATATGGCTTGAAATCAGAACCAGTAACAAAATCTCTTAAACTACCACTATTTTGTAAACTAGGATTAAGACTAAAATTAAATTCATTTTCTGCTATAAAACATCTATATTGAGTCTGATTTATTTGATATGAACTAGAAAATGAACAAGTTACATTATTTAAATTAAATGACGATGAATCAATACTATTATTTAATATGTTATAATAAGCATTCCATGTTTGTTGACCCCAACTAGATATTGTAAATATTGAAGAATTATCTAATATAACTGATGAAGTACTATATATATTAGTAGTTCTAAATCTATATGAACCTGAATAGATTCCATATTGAGGAAGAATACTAGAACTAGGTATATATTCTACAGTCCAAGATGGATCTAAATTATTTTCAAGTGCAGTTAACATTGTAGTAGCACTCCAATTTATATATCCATCAGGATCAGGATAAGGAGGAGGTTCTACTTCATTAATAGCTGATGCCGAGGACATCATAGTAATATTAACTATTAAAGTAGTTGATACATTACCATTAACTTCAATTAATAAACTATCGGGATCTGATAGATTTAATATCCCATTATCGTATAATTCATTAAAATTTAATTCAAATTCATTTACAGGTGTGATTTCTCTATATAATACAACTAATCCATGGGAATAAAATACATTACCATATATTGTATTTGAAACATCAATTAAATTTCCTTCTCCATCATCTAAATAATTTGTTGAAGGAGAAGATGTAAATCTTAAAGAACCAGGTTTAATAAAATCACCGTACAATCGTTTAGGAATAGATAATACTAATAATTTATCTCCAGATCCTGTAGGGAAATATTTTGGATATGTTAAACTTGTTGGGAAATAATCTACATAAGATGAATTTTTATAATTTCCTATCCATATATCTCCTGTTTCATCATATCCCGGTATTAGTTCTTTTCTATATATATTATCTCCATAACTAGAAGATATAAAATTAGAATAATATAAATGTTTAATTGATTTATATACTAAATTTTTATATTGAGTTGTAATATAACCGGTTTGATATCCCGTATAAGGGTATAACAACCCATCTATATTTTCTCCAAAAAATATATCAATAGACGATGTTAAATTAGATCCACTATAAGCATATAATTTATTTGCTTCAAATGGAAAAACTATAACATCTTGAGATAAGAATGGTTTAAAGGCAAACATTAAAAATCTAACTTAATTCTAATAAGGGCTTCTTTAGTAAAGTTTTTTAATAAAGGACGAGATAATTTAGCTGTAGCTAATAAATTATTTTGATCATTATATAGACCTATTGTAGTTATATATGTTTGAGGATTATTTATAAACATATTATGTACTATTTCTCCAGTACTTCCACTAATATAGCTAGGATTTTCTGAATAATTGAATTCAGAATTCTTAACTCTTACAAAAATAAAATCAGAGGTAATAGTTTCTTCTGAATTTAATTTAAATGAAGCAGCTGACGAACCACTTATTGCTCTAAATAGACGTTGATTATTATTTCCTATGGTTCCTACACTTCTAGAAGGTATAAGACCAATAGATTCAGACAATGCTTGAGGATTTAATACGATTGTTCCAATGTCAGGTAAAAACCATCCATAAGAACCATTATTGTTACTATATCCATTTGCATTTGATCCTGTATATACCACACCTTGAGAACCACTAACTAATTGGTATACTCTTCCGGCTTCATTAAATACTACAGAAGATGCTATTTGATTATTATCTGTTAGAGTAATTACATTAGTTGATCCAGATAATTTTAAAGCTAATGAATTTAGAAATAGTTTTTCTTTATATCTAGTTCTATCTATTGATAATACCCAAAAATCATCAGATGTAGTATTACCAAAGGTAAATACTTCTGATGATTCCCCTAAAATTAAATTTTGGTATTGACCATAGATAGTTCTAGTAGGAGAATATCCCGCTACTGAAGGGTTAAACCATGCAGATCCAGAACCATATCTGTTCGCGTATGCTATAGCAAATTGTACTTCAGCACTGCCATTAGATGAAGCTGTTTGGTATATATTTAAATAGTAATTACCAGCAGAACTCGCTTCTTGAGTTGAAGAAGTATAAAAAGTAGCTAATGTTGGATTTGAGTTAGACCATAGAGTAGCAGATATTGAATCTGAACTTATTACAAAGTCATCGGGTTGGATTCTTTTAAAAGACATTAATTAAGTTGATTAATTGTTACTGGTATTGTAATTCGGGCACCACTGTCTCTTCCTATAATGGTTATAGTAGCATATAATGCGGAATTGCTTCCAAATAATGCATTAACAGTTGTGGCTTTTAAGTTTATTGTTGTTCCTACTACTGTTTTAGATATATTAGTTCCTAAAGTTTCAGTAGAATTTAAACTTTCTTCTGTAGATAATGTAATTCCTATTCCCTCAAATGTATTAAATAGTCTGACATCTGATATAGTAGCAGAATAACCAGAAGGTTCAAAATTATTAGTACCTATATAGTTTAATGTTTGGGGTGTTATACTTAATGAAGCACCTTGATTTAATACTATTGATTGGTATCCTATATCAAGAATAGGCATACGAGCAGTTCCTCTAGGTAGAGATACTAATTTATATTTTAAAGTTTGAGTTTCATCTGAAAATGCTTCTAATAAAGGTAAATTTTCTATAGCCTCACCATAATAAGCAGAACCAGATGGATGATTTGGATTATATTGACTATAATCAATTTCATCATCTGCTAAAGCAAATTGTGTTATTTTAAAAGATCCATTATTTTTGGCCATTAATTCTCTACCTTTTTTAGTAAGAATGGCATCTAGTACTATTACCGAATTATTTAAATATCC
>ERZ869925.1169-NODE-1169-length-12885-cov-3.469369_pt1 | contig 12885 bp, 22 predicted proteins | sample MGYA00579311_ERZ869925 | MGnify/ENA primary metagenome ERZ869925 (study PRJEB32216, sample SAMN09231817) | wastewater metagenome | place: USA: Maryland | collected 2016-07-30 | study: EMG produced TPA metagenomics assembly of the PRJNA472060 data set (Reclaimed...
AACCCCCGTAAACACTGAGGAAAAAAAATTTTCAAAAAATTGCAAGAATTGAAGCCTTCACGCGCGTATGTACCCGCGCCTGTTTCTATGATCACCATGTTTCACGCTTGAATGTTCACTTTCTTTTGTGTGGTTTTTGGGTGGGAATTACCCCATCTTTCTGCCATTTTGTCATGACAGACTGACACATTGTCATGTCATCTTGTCATGTTTTCGCCTGATGCGCCACAATACAACAATGCCCAACGCTAAAACGCTGAAAAACAGCAATATAAATAGGTGTGTCCAATAACATGTATTATGTTAAACAGAACGCAAACGCCTGAAATAAAGATAGTTAGCCCTTTTGAAAGGGGCAGCAATGCGATTTGAGTTTTCCGTGTGATCGGGGAGGGGTACGTTTCGGGTGGGTAATACCCCCACTCACACAATTGGAATTTTTCAGCAATTAACGACCCACTCACAAAGTACACGAATTTCATCTATTAACGACTGGCATCAAAGAGTTCGTCCGGTCCGAAGGAGGGCGGATCAGGAGGTAGGAGGGGTACTATTGGATGTGGTAGGGGTACATTGGTACTTAGGGGAGGTATAGCGTAGAGCATCGACCTTAAACAGCCTGATCGAACGACCATGAGGATTTAGGTTATTTGCCGGAGGTATAGGGGTATTATTGAGGTGGGAGTATATGGGTTTCTTTGGGCGGTTATGGATTGTAGGATCACGGGATTGAGATGGGGTGATATGGAGGAGCGACACCTTTAGGGAAATAACCTAAAAGGGAATTTGCTTGTAAGTAACTGATAATGAGGGAAATCACTGCCTGCTTATTGTGAAACAAAGTGGTTACATAGAGTGGTGTTAAGGTTGTGTATTATGTTAAATAGGAAATGTTAAAAAATGGGGAATTTTCTAAGAAGAATAAAAAGTTTTATATATTTGTTGGAGTAATTTAAAAAGCAGAATATGTTAAGACATCAACAAGCAAAAGAAAATGGTGATCGAGAGTTTAAATCTCTAGCACAAGACCCTCTTAGTGGAATCACCAAGCAAGAGTATTTCGCAGCAATGGCAATGCAGGGATTGATACAGAGTATTGGTAGTAAGAAAGAGGATGATGGGTCATACACATTCTCTGTTGGTAGTATTTCTCAATTAGCTGTAGTGTATGCTAATTCACTATTGTTGGAACTCGAAAAAACCAAGTAACCATGAGCAATAAGTTTTACAAGTACGACTGGATGGAGAAGGTTGATTCCTTCTTCGGATCAATCGCGAAGTACATCACGTACCTACTGATCATTGGATTGATCGGCTACATCATTTACCGGAACACCCCTTACTACGTTGGTAAGGTAGAGTTCTACAAGAAGGAGTTTCACAAAAACCACCCAAATTTTTAGCGTATGAATTACAATATGCGACAAAAGCTGAGTCATGAATCAGGAGTACTGAATTTTTTAGCAAAAAAGGAACTTGTTACTTCCGGAAAAAGAGGAGAGATTAACAGATTGCTCTCCGAATTTCTAACAGAACATAAATTACCAATAGCAAAATACAATCCAAAATACAAAGGACACTACGATGCATTGAATCAAAACTGCACAACTGTTCAAGAAAACTGGAATCTCTTTTGCAAATGGGTAACTCTTAAAATAAAGCAAAATGAAAAGAGAGATTTTATTTAACATCTTTTTTATATTTTTACGACATGAAATACACGGTATATATACATAAATTCCCTAACGGAAAAGTTTATATTGGAATTACGTCTAAAAATGTAAAAAGAAGATGGTGTAGAGGAAGCACATATTCTTATCATAAAAGAATGTATAATGCAATTAAAAAATACGGATGGGACAATATAGAGCATTTAGTATTGTTTGACAATATGTGTAAAGATGAGGCTGAGAAAAAAGAAAAGGAGTTGATACTACATTACAAGTCTTATCTATTAGAGTTTGGATACAACAGGGATATGGGCGGAAACGTTTCGGGTAAAGTTTCTGATGAATCAAAAAACAAAATGAGGATGGCAAAACTTGGAACTAAAAGAAGCCCTGAGTTTTGTGATATGATAAAAAAAGTTCATACAGGAAATTCTTATAGAAAAGGTGCTGTTTTAAGTGTTGAAACAAAAAGAAAAATGAGCGAATCTAAAATTGGTAAAACATGCAACGCTCGGAAAATAGATCAATTAGACCTGAAAGGAAATCTAATAAAAACTTGGGATTCAATATTAAGTGTTGAAAGAGAATTAGGTTTTAATAATTCATCAATAGTCAATAATCTAAAAAACAGAAGCAAAACAAGTTACAATTTTAAATGGGTATATCATGAGTAGGATTATTTTATTTAAAGCAAAAGCAGTAGATGGTTCAGGATGGGTTGAATCAATGACTTTAGCGAACGGAACAATTAAACGTAAAGAGAGCAAACTTTACATGGAAATAGGCGGTGATAATTGGAAACAAGTCAACCCCGACACCGTTTGCCAATTCACAGGCTTAACCGACAAGAACGGAAACAAATACTTTTTCGATGACATTGTGAAATTTAAAGATGGCAGTATTGGCGTTCTTATTTGGTTCGATGATAAATTGGGGATTGGTAGTGGAGAATTTAACAATTACCATGCTATTGATCAAACATCAAAACGGGAGTTAGCAGAATGTGAAATCATTGGTAATATTTACGATCAAATCGAACGACCATGAACTTGATTTTTGTATGGACACTCAAAGACGTTGTGGGAACATTTCTTATCGCCACAATCATCATTATCTACGCATCCATTGGTGTCGTAGACTACATTAAACGCAAAAAACGGAGAAAATGAAAAGAGACATTAAAGACTACTACTGCGTAGTAACGCAGGAACAGGCAAACGAGGCGAAGGAATTGCTTCAGAAGTATGGGGAGACAATTAATGGTAAATCACACATGTTTACTATTGATCGCTTCGGTTCTCCATACTTAAATGCACTTCAGTTCTACGATCAAAATTGGAGAGTTGGGAGTGATATTGGCTTGGATGATAAAACCAAAATCACCTACCACCAATGGAAACAAATCCTGATCGACCAGTACGAGTACACGGGCATGGAAATCCAATTCGACACCGCTAGAGGTGCTTACAGTGGCGTTGAAATCGAGTTCGACACCGCAAACATCGAGAAAATTGACAATATGGATGAGTTGTTAATCGAAGTAAAAAGCCTAAGAAAAGAATATCTTGAATTACTGAAAAAGGTTGAGGGTTTATACATGACTAAAGAATTGCAACCCTACCAAGCCGAACATGGAAAACAGGGAGATGGAATGGTGTCTGAACTGAAGGAAGAAAAACAGAAATACGAGGTCGGGAAGTGGTATAAGGGTCTTGGTTGGACTTTATTCAGATGTATAGATGCTTCGGATCAAAACAGGTTGATTGGATATGGGTGGAACTTTAATAATGATTGGGTTGCTCAAAATATTGGTTATTGGAAGCCTTTATTTAACGAAGCCACTCACGAAGAAGTAGAGCAACGCTTCAAAGAAACAGCTAAAAAGCTAGGGTACTACGATAAGCCGTTTGTATCTGTGTATAATGGTGTTCGTTCAAAAGATGCTCACAATATTTATGCTGATGGATATTTTACAATCACGGGTCGTTTTTGGCTTCAAAACGGCTGCGTATTCGACAACGGAAAATGGGCAGAGTTCGTGAAAGAACCCGAATACAAGATTGGCGAGGTATACGCGTTTGCGGATATTGAAAAACTCTTTGATAATGGAATTTTCATAGTTTCTACACTTGACAAAATTATGGAAAATGGACAGTTTTACGCATATAATAACTATTACAGACACATCCGAAAAATCGAATACAAGTTCATCGACTAATGGAAAAATTCGACAAAATAAGGTTTGAGATAGCCGACCTCAAAACGGGGTCGGTTTCCTTTAAAATTATCTCCATTCACAAACTCATCGATAAAGGCTCCGATAAAATATTCAATCCCAAAAAGGTTAAGGTGATCGATTGGGATATTGTTCCTGGAATCAAAGACAAGGATGGTACCCAACTATTCATGAACGACCGCGTTCAGATAACATCTACGATCGGTGATTCGGAAATAGTCTATGAAGGGATTTTGAAGTACGTGGATTCAATAGGATACCACATACTGATCGATAAGGAGTACATGAACGGTGAGTGCCGTGAAATACCAAAAAACAAGCGTAAGCCATTTGTGCGTAAACGAACTAAAAAAGTGATCAATGAAGAATGAGGTTAATTTGGAGGGATTCCGATGCGTAAAGGACTTCCACGGGTACAAGACAGGGTTTCTGTATCCATTTGCGGAATTTGAAGATGGGAGGGTTATGAGTAGCCCATGTACTGAGCATAAGTACTTCCATAAGGAGGAGTTCGATCAGCATTTTGTGAGGGAAGGGTTTTCTGAGTACTTCATGAAATGTATGGGTTATTCGTGGAGGAATATGGATGTAGCATGGAATAGTTTGGTGAAATCAATGCCTTACTACTACCATAATCCGGATCACGACTTATTCGATGGTAACTTACTTGATTTCATGGCGTTTTTCTCGCGATTTGAGTTCAGTTCGATTGTTTTGTAGTTTGGTTAAAATCAGTATATTTACGCTTTAAAAACATTGTTATGGCAAAGAAAAATTCCAAAAAAGAAACTACTGAGGAAGTAGTAGAAGAAAAAGCCCCTGAAAAAGTGGCTGCTTCGGAAGATACACCTGAAGCATCGGAAGAAGAAACTACTGAGGAAGTGGTTACTGAAGAAGATCAAGAGCCTTACAAACTGAAATTGGATAAGGGCGTTGAGCCTTTCGAGAAGAAAATCCGTGATACGGTGTATGTCGGGTTTGAGTTTGGTGGGGAAGTTCGTTACGTTCCTTCTCAACACTGTTCTTACGACAAGAAAGAGCATTGCATTGTTATTCCAGTAGCTATCTTCGATTCATTGAAATTCAAGATTGAGAAGTAGTGGATTACTCGAAAAAAGGCGTGAATCTATCGGTTTGCGCCTATTGCAATATCACATTGACTTCTGACAATAGGAGTAAAGACCACCTTTTTCCACGTGAGAGAGGTGGTATTTTATCAAATGAGAATAAGCTTCCTGCGTGTATGGAGTGCAATCAACTCAAGGACAACCTAAACATCTTGGAATTTCGTGATGCGGTGGATCGAATAATGCACTTTGAGACAATCCAATTCAAGAAGAGGAAGAGTTATTTGATTCGTGTGCAACATAACGTAAACAAGATCATAAATGAAAGAGGGATACACAAAAGGCGAGGGTAAGACCATAGTATCATCCAAGGGGCATACGCTATCGTTGGATATTATTTTGGCAGAAAAAGACATTATTCCGCAGTATCGGGAGGACTTGATCCTGTATTGGAGGGATAAGCACCATGTTTACCATCCGGTAGCTGAGTTTTGGCGCGATGATGTAAACGAGGTGGTGAAGGAGATATTCCGTAAGAAGAAAATGCGGTATGCCGGTGTTTTCATTGAGTCATTTGCCAACTTGACGAAGATCAAGCCTTACACACTGAAGGTTTTGGTGATGATGGTTGGTGAGATGCGTAGGGATAACAAGGTGTACAATATGACTATTCGGGATATTAAGGCAGCGACCGGTGTTTCAGATCGGTATGTTCTTTACGGTATCAAGGAGTTGTTGGAGAATGACTACATCCGCAGGAAAAAGATTAGGAACACGTTCATGTACATGGTGAATCCTGGATTTTATTTCCGTTGTCAGATGAAGTACTTGTTCTTGTTGTCGAACGACTACGGGCAGATGCCATGCGAGAGTAAGGACGTGTATGATTTTGGTAACTTTGACAAAAATCAAGGATCATGATGTTTGACGATGACGAAAAGAAAAAGAAGAAAAAGGATAAAATCTCTAAAAACGAATCAGGTAAGAAAATCGTTTACAACAATGTTGAGACGAATACCCGTAAGAGAAAATCCTTGTTAGCAGCTATCGGTAATACTGATGCTTTCCAAAAACATATCGACCGAAAGGATGAGCGAATTTGGGATAGACGATACGCTGAGAAGCGAGAGTATGAAAGTTACAACAAAGAGATGAATGATCGAAATAAGCGTTTGGCTGAAAAAGGCATCAACGCGCGACATTCGATGAAATATCCTTGGTAGTATGATGAATGTTTTGACTAAAGGGGGTTTCTTGCCCCCTGTTAAAACAGAAGACTGGAAACCAAAGCACGAGCAATTCGATTATCCACAGGAATTTGTAGATTGGATCAATAGTATAAATTCCGGTTGGCAAAACAAGAAGGAATATGAGCCATTCAACCTGTACGTTAGACAGGCGAATGAGTGGTTGATGGACCCGACAAAGATTGATGATTACGATAATGAGGAAGACCAACTTCATTGGCTGATCGAAGAGATTGAACGCTGCAAGGAAAACACCCTTTACTTCTGTAATAAGTACGGACGAATCAAGGAGGACACCGCTGAAGGTGGATCGATTCCGTATATCGCATGGGAGCCACAACAGGTACTCCTATTCCTTTTCGACTGTGGGTATTCCATGATGATCGGTAAGGCACGTCAGGTAGGTTTCACTACTACGTTGACTTTAGCTGGTATGAAGAGGGTAAACCTCAATAAATCTTATTTCGCGAAGTTTATCACCCACTCCGATGCCAAGGGTAAGGAGATTTTCGATGATAAGGTGAAATGGGCATTTACAAAGATTCCTGAATACATCGCGAGGGATGTTAAGAACTGGACACAAAACACAATGGCTTTTGACCGAAAGGGAAATCGTAAGGGTCGTGACGATGGTGCCGGTTCTAAGTTCCAAGTTGTTCCACCAGCAGTAGATGCTATCAATGGTGGATCACCCTCATTGGTAATGGTCGATGAGATTGGTTTGTTTGGAATTTTCGGTCAGATGATGCGTGAGGGTAGACCGGCATTATTGAAGTACAATCCGAAGACTGGAAAACTGTTTATGCAACAGCAATTTCTCGCTTGGGGGTGTGTATGTGCCGGAACTAAGGTTTACTCTTCCGATGGTCGCGTGGTAAATATCGAGGAATTGAAACAGGAAGATGGTATTATTGGATATGATGGAAAAGGTCATTCCAAGGAGCCTATTTTGTGGATGAAACCACCTGCAAAAAAACCTTGTTACCGAATCACAACTGAAGGTGGAAATGTTCTTGAATGTAGCCATGATCACCCGTTACTTCGTGGTCACAAACATGACAAGTCAAGCTATAACACAAAAAACCTATCATTCATTAAGGCTGAGGAAGTCAAGGTTGGTGATCAGTTAATGATGATTGGTGATGTTCCTGTTTTTGGGAATAAAATGGTGAATGATGCGAGAATGCTTGGTCTTATGGTTGGAGATGGTCATTACGGTTTGAAAAGCACACCTCAGTTATCTATTTCCGAAAAGGATATTTACGACTATGTTTTTGAGAACTATGATGCTAAGACTTACCGTGTTGACAATGACATCCACCATAAAGTAGGGATTTCCAATTTCATGGATGTTCTTCGCGATCATGGTATGTATGGTCAATCGAAGATGGATAAAGAATTACCATCTGACATCGATCAGTTCGATGAGAAGTCATTGTGCGAATTTTTGGGAGGTTACTTTGATGCTGATGGGAATATCAGGGAAAAAGGTAATTCAGTTGGATTGGTACTTACTTCTGTTTCTTATAAGCTACTAAAAGCGGTCAAGTTTCAGCTTTTGAAATTGGGAATACATTGTTCTATTCATAAGGAGAATAGAAATGGTGAGAGAAAGATTTCTGAAGGTCAACAACCCTTTATTTACCGATTGTACATCAACAACCAGTATGACGTAGCTATTTTCCAAAAGAAGATCAAGTTACTGAATAAGGAGAAGCAAGCGCGATTGGATCAAGTGTTGAACTATTCCGGAAAAAAATTCCGAGTAGTTGAAAAAGGAAATTTCGTTCCTAATGACAATGGGAAAGGAAAACACTTCCTTGGTATGAATGATATGAGTGGTATGCGTTCTTCTGTTGTGAAAAAGATTGAATACATCGGGGAGAAGGAAATCTACAACCTTACAGCCGGAGCCACACACACTTACATTGCCAACGGATTTGTTACGCACAATACCGGAGGTGAGATGGACAAAGGCGGTGCAGTGTATGAACAAGAATTTAAGGCATGTCTTAAAGAATGGAGAGCAGGAAACTACGAATACGGGATTATTCCATTGTTCTTTAATGCGTATGCACGTCCAGGAGTTACCAAGGAGTATCTTGACAAGGAGATTCGTGCGTATGTGATGAATCAGGAAAGTCAGAACGCGGATGTGGCGAAGGTACAGTTCTATCAGGCGTACCCGATCGTTATTGAACACATGTTCTTGCGTAAGGCGCGGACGATGATTCCGATTTCCACTTGTATTGAGCATGGAGAAAGGATTTACACGGAGGATAAGATTACTTGGGGATATTTTGAGCCTATCTTGGACTATTCGCAACCTAAGCCGGATTTATTCGTTCCGTACCGGATTATTGGGGCTAAGTTTATTCCAACTAGGGATGAGTTCGATGTGAATACCACTGTTTGTATCCGTACCCATCCGGTAAAGGGAGAAGTTTGGAAATGGAGGTTCTTCCAAGGAACTGACCCTATCAACTCTGAGACCGGTCACTCGAAGATGAGTTCGACAGTTTGGGATGCTCTTACGAATAGTATTGCAGCAACGGTGTTCACTCGTGATCGAAACTTCAAGAACTCGTATTTGCAGTGTTTGTTGTTGAGGCTGTACTATGATCCGAAGGGAACTGAAGGTATTCCGGAACTGATCGAGAATAACATTGGCGATATGTATTTGGATTTCCAGGAACAGTTGGGCTTCAAGCGGAACATTGTTTCGAATATGAGTTTGAGTCCTGAGTACTTCAGAAAACCGAATGGAAAGTGGTTTGGATTGGCGAACAAGGTTGATACTGCACCAAGGATTTTGGGCAAGATGCAGGAGATGGTAGATTGCCATGCAGCCAATTTGGATATTCCATGGTTGTGGAAGCAGTTTGAAACGTTTGTGGAGAAAGACTTGAACAGTGCTTCTACGCATCGTCAGACGAGGTATCAGGCAGCGGATATGCGATACGATTATGATGACGTTTTGTTCAGCACAACGTTTGCGTATATCAACGCTATGAGCCACGCTAAGTATGAGCCTACTAACTTGAATGATGATTCACTTCAGCGGAAGGTGTTTACTCGTCGGGTTCAGAATCGTCAGACGAACTTTATTCCGAAGATGGCTGAGGTTGATGAGAGAGGTAATATTATCCGGATATTGTGAAAAAGGGGAGTTTGATGCTCCCCTTAATTCGGACCGTAAATGATCGGTACATTCTTAATGAAAAGCATACCATCGATACTGGTGAGTAGCCTTTCCATTGTTGTCTTCACGATAAACTGCGCTGATTGAACACCAACGTAGCAAACCACTTCCCCATGGAAAACTGCTTCATCGATGTAGCTGATGTGAGCAATATTGATCACGATTGGTTTTAGTATGAATCCATCAATCCCCTCAAGGCTTGAAGTCTCCATGCTATTATTCTTCGGGAAATAGTGTAAGAGTCTGATGAAATTCATTCTTTGCTTGCTTTTTGGTTATGAGACTTGTTTTGAAACCCACGGTATTATTTATCCAAATCTTTCCATCTTTCGGATCTAGTGCTTTTCCGTGTTGTCCGGTTCTTACTTGAGTGTATTTATGGATATTTTGGTGAAAGTATTTTAGTTCCAATCGGGAAAGTTTCCGGTAATTTAGCCGGTCATACGTTTCACAGTGTTTGTTCCAACAACCGACCTTTTTGTGGCGCAGATGGTAGATATGGTATTCTGACCGGTATTCTGAGTCATCGAACGGTGCGTAGATGTGTGATCGTATTACGAAGTGCGGAATTTGCTCCTGCTCCAAAACGATAAGTAGATTATCCCCTCTCATACCTCACTGATTTTTATTCCGTGGATAAATAGCATGAGTTTGCGCTTAATGATATAGTCAGCGGTACGGAACCCCTTCGAATCCTCGACGATTGTTTTTCCGGACTTATCCTGATAAACGAAATCCGCGATGTAGGAGCATGGTCGTTCGATTACTTTGCCATCTTGTTTTTGAGATGGGATCAGTTCGTATTTGACTTGCTTTTGGATGTTGGATACTTCTCCTGCTTTTTCCATTAGGATAAGTTGGGTGTACCGCTTACTTTCCTTTTTAGAGTCGAAACCGTTCTTTTTTACGTTCCCGTATTTACTTCGCTTAATCATTCCACCCATGTTTCAATTCCGGATTAACGGATACGCTACCATACAGTTTAAGTATTTCACGTTTCCAAAAGTTGAACTTTATTTTGCCGAATTGAGTGGCACGACCTTTTGCGTACTTTGATTTTTTGAGATAATCGTTAATTGCTTTTTCTCTTGCTCTCATGGATGGTTATTTTTCCCGAAGCAGTGTTTGCAGTATGTGAACGAGCCTACCTTATCTGACTTGATGTCGGACAGGGAGTAGTTGTACGTTCTGTTGCACTTTCTACACTTTTTCGAGTACGGATTAAACTTTGGTGTATTCATGTAGAGCAAATGTAATAAAATAATGTTTACATTTGACGACCTTTCAGTATCTCCATAGAAAAACCCCACGATCCGTAAAAGAAAGTGGGGTTTTTTGCAAGCTTGCTTGAAGATGCTTAATCATCAGCGTTCTCCTGTACAGACGAATCTTGTTTTGGTTCAAACTCATCGAGGAAAGTCCGCACATTAATCATGGTGTCCTCCCATTCCTTTCTGTATCTTTCTAGTGGTGGACCATTTTGCAGATCCGCTAGTTCACGCAAAAGCCTTAATGCTTCTTCAAAAGGTGTTGGAATATGTGTTTCTTTTTTCTTCTCCTGCTCGAAGTTATCACTGATACTGAATCCGTATTTAACACCATCTATCAAGAATGTTGCATAATTACCTTCCACCTTTGTTGCTTCGTACTCTTCTCCTTTAAAAAGCACCTTTGCGAAATCTCTTTTTGCTTTAAAAATCATCCTATTTGTTTTAACAGTGATTCATACTTATCAATTTCCCGATCAATAACTTGACCGTTATCATGACCACCGAAGTACCCATGCTTATTTCTTAAATCCCTCATCAGGTAAAGTGGCTCTAGTGCTGCTTTTAGTTTTTCCACTTCAATACCGACATGTATGTTGTAGTCTTTGACTATGTGAACCTTCGATACTCTGAAAAGATTATCGGGTTTAACTATTACGGTAACACCACGAAAGTTATCTACCCAAAAACCAATTTTATCTACTGCTTTTGGCTTACTACACATAACTGGTTCTCCAAGTATGTTGTAATAAAAATGTGTGCATTCTATCTCCTTACTCATACTCTTCAAATTTACGTGTAAAATCTTCCTCTGCTTCACCTACTACCTTGGTGATGTAAGCTATTACCAAGCCTACGAAAAAAGCTGCTACACCTATTGAAGCAACTACTGTTACAAACACTTTCACCACTTTTGTTTTTCAGATTCCTTTTTTCTTCTACCATAATCAGCTACTTGAAACATTGGAAATTTCTTTGGCACATTAAACCCTAAGCATACTGCTCCGGCATAATACCCCCAACACAAACCGATACCAATAAAAGTAGCATTATGTGTTCTTGAGAATGGCGTGAAGATAAACGGTGTTAATGCAAAATCTTCATCATTCCATTTAGTGTTTTGAACTGCGAATAACAGTTTCACTGGTTGTCTTTCTAAGTCTTTCATTCTTGATCAATTAATGACATAAATAACTTCAGCTTCTCTACTGTCTGAAGTGATATTCTTTTCCCGTTTCCTAGTTTCACATGGAAGTTGCCATCATCCCCAATAATGAGTACACCATTATTAACGAATCCCCAAGGAAACAATTGGAAACCTAGACTTATAAGCCATGCTTTAGTAAGCTTTGTTTCTTCGTTCTTTTCCATCTTTTTTTTTGCTTTTTCAATTTTCGGACACACTAATAGTCATTACACTCACTTCCGATCCATGACAAACCTTTATAGCATTAATCTTCATGCAAGGGATAATCGTCGCGTTTGGATACTGGATTCTAAGTTGTTCCAATTTCACGAAAGAAACTCCTTTCACCCAATTCACGATTACCTTTCTGTTAAAGGCTTTGGAGTTGAGTGTTTTGTTAGCCATGTACTTAGTGAGATTAAGTTTTTGTGCCGTATGTCGACACGAAGTTACTACTTCTGCGATTGATTTCACGTTGTTTTGGACACACTTTTTGTACTCTTTCACGATACGCTTCCTTTTTGCTCTAGGGAGTCTGTACCATTCGGAGAATGACTTTTTATCGGTTCCGTTACTATTTGAAATCTTCTCAAGCAGGGAGAAGTATTTTTTATTCTGAATGATTCTTTGCTGCGGTCGGATGATGTTATCTATGACTGCGTATTCAAGAATTTCGGAATGAATTTGCTTGTAATTGGTGTTTTCGGATCTAAGGATACGTCTTTTGGCGAAGAAAAAACCTGTTTCCTGGAAAATGATCTGAATTGCGGTCCGGAAAGAAACGACTTTGTAGTGATCGTTTTGTTTCGTTATAAGACCTTGATTTATAGCTTGATTGAGTAGTTTGGAGTAGGTATTTACGGACATATTAAGTTCCTTCGCCACCAAGTATTTGGGGATATTCGGCAATATTGAGTTTTTTTTATACCTCTTTAATGCGATTATGAAGGAAAAAGACTTAAATTTGTCCATGATAATGTTGTTGTTAGGCAAAAGTAACTAAAACTTT
>ERZ869925.1170-NODE-1170-length-12870-cov-7.517128_pt1 | contig 12870 bp, 15 predicted proteins | sample MGYA00579311_ERZ869925 | MGnify/ENA primary metagenome ERZ869925 (study PRJEB32216, sample SAMN09231817) | wastewater metagenome | place: USA: Maryland | collected 2016-07-30 | study: EMG produced TPA metagenomics assembly of the PRJNA472060 data set (Reclaimed...
GGAAATTGGCGACATCGTTACTCGCGATGGAACTGACGAGCATGAAATTGTGGGCATCAACGAAAGCCGAGACTTACTTGACCTAGTTTGCATCAAGGCACCAGACGGCAAGTGGATTGCAGTCGGGGAGCATGACAGCAACTTGACTCGTCGCTATTCATTCGTTAGACCAGGAAAGGACTCACATTGAGCCGAACAATGAGCAGGAATAAACGCGACAGACGAACGACTATCAACGTTGACCAGCGGGTAATACCAGCGATTGGCGAACCTCATCCAGCGCCGGAAGTGGAGATAGTTGGCGAAATAACTGTTGCGCCAACGGTCGAAACATTGGTCGAAGTAGATGGCGAAACTACGGCTACGACTGAGGGGGTTACGGTGCCAGTGCCTAAGAGGTACACGCCCCCAAACTGTTCGATGTGTACGACGTTACGGCCTAAACCAGAAGACAACTTTGTTGACGTTCATACGACACGGCGTGAAGACGGGCATGTAGTTCGCTATTGCAAGTGTCGGTGGTGCAACAACTCTTTCAAGCACAGCGAAAAAATCTAGTTGTTCCTACCGCTGTAGGACGTGCTTTATTGAGCTATTCACTAGCCATGCGATTCTTAAAGCATGGCACTATCTGCATCCCAACATGTCGATCTATTGGACACGGCTATTCAGGCATTGCTTGAAGGCGGTGCTAGTTCGTACAGCATCGGGAATCGTTCTGTAACAAAGCACGACATAGCGAAACTCTACGAAGAGCGTCGCTACTGGGCTTCGATGGTTGAGCGTGAAAATGGCGGCTCCATTCGCATTGCGAAGATGGGGCGACAGCGATGATAGAGCGACTCATTGCAAAGCTTTCGCCATCGTGGGCAGTCAAACGAGCACAGGCACGCAAGGTTCTGCGTACTTATCAAGGTGCAGAATCTAACCGCCTAACGAATAACAAAAAGCCACGCAATCTATCGGCTGACCAAGAGCTGATGGGACCATTTGGAGCCGACGCACTTCGGTCCTGGGGTCGCTCTCTGGTTCGTGATAACGCATACGCTGCCAATGCCGTCGACGTGATTGTCAATAACGTCATTGGTGCAACTGGCATCGTCCCTCTGTCGGTTTACGAAACGCCAGGCGGAGACGACGTTGAGAATGTGAACGACAAGCGAGATGCCCTGTTCGCTGAATGGTGCGAAGTCTGCGACATCAACGGTCAGCTAACGTTCGCTGAGATTCAAGAGCTTTGTCAGCGTGAGATAGTCGAAGCTGGCGAAGTGCTTTTGAGAATCGTCAAGACGCCCGGCAAAACGTATCGGGGCATTAATCGACCAGTCCCGATGGCGCTTGAGCTAATCGAGGCAGACCGGCTATCACTGGAGCGAGACACCTACGCGGCAAAGCAAGCGGCCGGAAGCAGGAACCGTGTAATCCGTGGCGTCGAGATGGACGACAAGGGCAAGCCAGTTGCGTACTGGATTTACCCGGAACATCCAAACAGTCCCTATTCCGTTCGCAATCAGATTCCTGAGCGAATCCCAGCGTCTGAAATCTTGCATCTGTTCCGTCGCGATCGCGTGGGGCAGTCTCGCGGTGTGTCGTGGTTTGCGTCCGCTATGGGATGGCTTCGGGATCTTGGCGTTTACGTCGACAACGAAGTACAAGCCTCGGCGGTAGCTGCTTGCTACACGATGGCGATTAAGACCGAAACGCCAATAGGCGACTTGTCAGCACCAGAGGGCGAAGACACCGTTGACGACAACGGTAACCAGTACGAGTACATGGAGCCGGGGTTGGTCTTGCGACTGCGACCTGGCGAGTCAGCAGAGGGCATTAACCCTGGCAGACCCAATACAGCTTCCGAAGTGTTTGTGGGCCTTATGCTTCGCGGTATCGCTGCTGGCACAGGCACCAACTACGAAGCAATCAGCAAAGACTTCTCAAAGACGAATTACTCGTCCTCTCGTTCGTCAAAGCTTGAAGACCGTCCGCGTTATCGTCGCCAACAGAACTATCTCAAGACGCACTTGTGCCAGCCTGTATGGGATGAGTTCTGTAACGCTGCGGCAATGGTTAGTGCTGACGGATTCCCTACAGCTACAGAACTGCTTGAATCGCGCCGGAAGGTTGCACCAGTCTCATGGCAAACGCCAGAGTGGGAATGGGTCGACCCGGCTAGCGAACAAGATGCCAGCCAGAAGGCCATCGCAAGCTTCCAGTCAACGCACCAAGACGAACAAGGGTCTAGGGGCAAGGATTGGCGTGCGACGTTCTACCAAGCGGCTAAGGAGCGCAAGTTGCGTTTGCGTCTAGGACTTCTGACTGCTGAAGAACAGACGTCGCAGATGATGGCGGCACAGACTGGCACAACCGGACCAGCCGACGAAGCAGTCGCAGCACAGGATGATCCTGGCACGGGCGAATGGATGGGACTATCCCGTTTGCAGTGGAACCGAAACCGCAAGGCACTTACCGATGTGCTCAACGGATTGTCGGATGGTTCTATGTCGCCAGCACTTGCTACCGCTCAGCTTTCGATGATTGGCCTCTCGCAAAAGAACATCGACGCAATCGTAGCTGATGTGTCAGACGGTCAAGTCGACAACCCAGTACCGGAGGAAACAGCCAATGTCTAAGAAGGGCAAATGGCGAATGCCTGACGGTCCAATCGAACGGATGGTTGACGCTGCCGTGCCAACGAGAGCGGTCATCGCTTCCGAGCGACCCATTCCGAAGTGGGACGAAAAGACTGAATGCGTTGTGCAAGAAGTTCTCTTGATGGACGGCATTGTCTGGCGCGGCGGACGAGATCAGATACCAATTGTCGATTCGCATAACGACAAGACGGTGCGAAACATCTTTGGTTCGATTCGGCACATGCGAGTCGAGAACGGAGAACTGGTTGGTGTTCCTGAGTTTGCCAGCGATGCAGAGAGTCAAACGATAGCTCAGCGAATGGCGGAAGGTCACATAACCGACTTCTCTATCACAGGTCAGCCGCTTGAAACGCTGTTTGTACAGCGTGGTCAGTCTTACACAACCTCTCGCGGGGAAGTCATCGACGGACCTGCACTTATCCATACCAAATGGCAACCGCAAAACGCTTCTATCTGTGCAACGGGCGCAGATGAGTATTCAACCGTCCGGCGTATGTATACGGACTTAACAAGAAAGGTTACTCGCATGGACGAGACACTACTCGCACAAGCTACGGCGCTTGGGCTACCGGAAGGAATGACAGATCCAAACCAAGTGCTTGCGTTCGTTCTCGGCAAGCTTGGTGCATCTGCTGAGGAAGAGTCGATGGAACCTGTTGAGGCAATGGCAGAGCCAGCAGCGGAAGTTCCAGCGGAAGAACCAAAGCCACCCGTCGAGAACATGCCGGACAAGATTGCATGCACCATCGACCCTGCACTGCAAATCAAACGCGCTTTGGAAAACGACCAAAAGCGACGCAAGGAAATTCAGTCGGCTTGCACTCTCGCCAAAGTTGAGCGTGCGTTTGCCGACGAACTGTGTGATGGATTCGTACCACTTTCGGAAGCTCGCAAGAGGATTATCGAACGAATGGCAACTCAACCACTAGGAACGTCGGTTGGTGCCGATGTTCGCGTAACTCGCGCAAGCGAAGACAAATTCATGGATGCAGCACGCGATGGCATGATCGCACGCATGCACGGCCGCACAAGCATCAAGCGAAGCCTGTACCAAGGCGAAAAGCCAGCCGAAGGCCATGAAGACTTCAAGTCCCTCAATCTTATTCGCATGGCTACTATGTTTGCCGAACGAGCAGGACTTCCTGTTCAACGAATGAACAACCCAGAAATTGCCCGCGCTGTTATGCGTATGGGCAACCTGCAAGGGTTCTACGACGTAGCTCATCGCTACCGCGTTGAACGTGCGGACTTCTCGGCTTACCACACGACAGGAAGCTTTGCGAACCTCCTGCTGGACGCAGCCAATAAGACATTACTGGCTGGCTACGAGGAAGCTCCATATACCTGGAATCTGTGGGCACGCCAAGCCAATAGCGTTGATGACTTCAAGAACATCAACCGCATTCGCTTCAGCGAAGCTCCAAACCCAGAAGAAGTTGCCGAAACTGGCGACTATCCAGAAGGCAAGATGGCTGACTCGAAAGAGACGTACAAGGTCGCCAAGTTCGGCGAATCGTTCACCGTCTCTTGGGAAACGATCATCAACGACGACCTGGACGCACTCAGCCGCATTCCCGCAATGCACGGCAACGCAATGCGTCGTTTCCAGAACAAGAAGGTTTACGAAGTGTTGACCAGCAACCCAACTATGGGCGATGGCTACTCTTTGTTCTCGTCTTCACACGTTTCCGGTGACAACACCTCAGGTGCGGCGGCTGCTCCATCTGTGACAACACTCAACGCAGCGTTCGTAAAGATGATGACGCAAAAGGGCCTTAACAAGCCTGACGGAACTGCATCGGATGCAATCATCAACGTCATTCCGAAGTTCGTTATCGTGCCTGTTGCTTACAGTGCCACGCTCTTGGAACTGATTGCCAGTACATCCTATGTTCTCGCCAACTCAAACCAAGGCGTTCAGAACATCTACGGACCAGGCGGACAGCGTCCGATTGTGCCTGTCATCGAACCGCAGCTTGACGCTAACAGTTCTACAAATTGGTACGTCGCTGCTGACAACGCGCAGATCGACACAGTTGAAATTTCGTTCTTGTCTGGTGAAGAGTCGCCAGTCATCGAGAGCGAATACAACATGCGAAACGACACCTACTACAACAAGATTCGCCAGACGTTTGGAACCAAGGCCATCGATTGGCGTGGACTCTATCGCAACGCCTAGTAGGTAGCAACCAACGAGCGGTCTGCACTTGTGGGCCGCTCATCACTGATTTTCAGTACATAGTAGAAATCACTTTTGAAAGCAAAGAATTATGTCGGGTATTCAAGACGTAGCAATTTTCGAGGATGACTTCTGGGGCGCGGATACGTTCTCCACTGCTGGTCAAGGTTCGCCTTGGGCAATCGCTGACACTTCTGTGTCTGGTGCTTCAACCTACGCGAACGTTACGCCTTCGGCAACGGGCGAGGTAAAGCTTACTCTGGCTGCGACGAACGAAGTGGAAAACGTTTGTTTGTCGTTCGGTGACACGCTGTGCTTCGACATCGACAACCTCCAGCGTTTCGAGGCTCGCGTTAAGGTTACCGGCTGCACCAGCGGAACAACCATTACTTGGGGTCTGGGTTCTGCACGCAACGACACGCCTAGCAGCATGACCGCTTTGGCCTTGTTCCAGATGGTTGGAGCAACGAGCACGACAGCGGTTACCGTCGAAACTGACGACAACGTAGTGGACGTTGCCCCAGTGACGAGCGGACAGACTCTTGCAACCACTTACAAGCGGTTCGTTATCGACTTCACCGAAGGCAAGGGCAAGGTCAAGTTCTACATCGACGGAATCCGCGTGGCAGCTTCCACGCTGTTTGATATGTCGAACTACACAGCCAGCCTGCAACCGTTCTTCCAAATCCAGAAGACGGCATCGACCAACGTTGACGCCATCACGATTGATTATGTCAAGGTGGTTTGCAAGCGCTAATGACCCTTCATGACGCGATTATCGACGATGCGGCGACAGTCTTCTGCAATGCGGACGACTTCGCCGAATCTGTTGTCTACAACGGCACGCGAACTATCAATGCCGTTGTTACTCGCGATTTGTGGGTTACGAGTGAAAGCGGAATGGAAACGCCATCTGTGGAAGTGCAGGTGGCAAACGATTCGACGCTGGGAATATCTAGCAGCGAAATAAAGCCAATGAAAGACACGATAACCCTTGCGGTTCGTGTCGGTCAAACGGCAACCGCCAGAACGATTCAGCGAATCATAAGCCACGACGAAGGCATGTTGATACTTGAATGTCACTAGTCATAGAGAACATCTACAACGTCCTTGTAACGCGACTGTCAGCTGTAGAAGGCACGACAGTTAACAGCGTTGACGTTGAAGAAGTTGTTGAGCCGCTAGCGACAGGCAACGTATCGGAGAAGAACGGACAGTTTGCGATTGTCTGGGGAGACTCTGAGTTCGTTCGGTACCTCAACGGCAATCCGCCAGGTGTTGAGCATCGTCAGATTTTCAATATCGACATAGCAGTACGAGACGAAGACTCTGCGGACGCATGGGGGCTTATTGCTGAACGGTATGTATCGGCCGTCGTCGGTGCGGTTGCAGGTGCGAACTGGTACACGTTTGGAGGCTATGCGGTAGACGCGGAGTTTTTGACGTACAGCCACAAAGACGACGGAGGCATAACGCTACCCCTAGCAGTCACTTACCGAACATCCGAGTACAACTTGACGGTGCAGAGATGATTGGCATTTCGATAGACCAAAACCAAATCAAGCGACTAGAGGCGTCGCTAGGCGACAAAGCTAAGCGGCTTCCTCGCGAGATAAAGACTGCTGTTAATGCGGTTGCTCGAAAGGTGGCAACGGCAACAGCAAAAGACCTTGCCAAGATAATGCCGCTAAAGCAAGCGACGCTGAAGAAGATTGTAAAGCAGAAGTCGTCGGCAACGCCTGAGAACTTGCGGGCTGTAGTCAGGATCGGAGCAGGTTACCCAATACCGCTCAAACTACACAAGCCAACGCAGCTCAAACGTGGCGTATCGGTGCTGATGCGTAAGAAAGTTAAGCGGTCGATTATTCGCGATGCGTTCATAGTCAAGCAGTACGGGCAGCGAGTGTACAAGCGAAAGTTCCCAGACCAACGCGGACCACTGGAGCAGCAATATGGTCCTGCTCCTGGCGAGTATTACGCGGAACTGGGAACAGCCAAGAAAGCAGCCGAGATTGCCAGGGTTGAGCTTGGAAAGCAAATAGAGAGACGAATCAGGTTTAACGTGCTCAAGAGTCAAGGTGTCATCTGACGAGCCGTGAAGCGCTAGCCGGTGGAGTTGCAACGAAGCCGGTTAGCTTTACTACATCATGCCAGCTTCACGGAGAAGATGACATGAAATGCTGTGGAGAAAATCGGTTCTGGCGGCAAAGGTCGAAGCCACTGTTGGCACTGACGTAACGCCTAGCGCTAGCGACGCAACGTTCAACATATTCAACGCCAATATCGAACCAACGCCCCAAATGGAAGAGCGGGAAGGGCAAGGTGGCTTCGATAGGCTTACACAGACCAACGGAGCACGCACGGCGAAGGTTACTTTCCAGTGCGAGGTACAGTGGGACGGGACAGCAACGGAACCTGCGTGGGCCGAAGTCTTCCTTCCTGGTTGCGGCTGGGTTAAGAGCGGAACAGGACCGACGTACTATCCGCTCACGCGCAGCACAGGCACAACCACCTCAGACCCGCGTTCGCTAACTATCAGCCACTACATAGACGGAAAGCTTCGCAAGGCGACTGGCTGCGTTGGAACGTTTAAGGCAACGCTACCTGCTGGCAAGCGTGTCCTGTTTGATTTTGAGTTCACTGGAGTGTGGGCAGGCGAAACTGATACATCAATCATTACTCCCACCTACGTCACCGACACCGTTTATAAGTGGTCGTCTGGCGTTTGTCAGTGGAACGACGTTGAACTACTTGCAAGCCAAGCTGTGATTGACGCGGGCAACGTTATCCAGATGCGTGAAGATCCTTCAAAGTCATCGGGTTACCTAGCTGGAATCATCGTAGACCGTTACCCAAAGATAACTATCGACCCCGAAATGATTTTGGTTGCGTCTCAGGACAGAGACGGTGCATGGCTGGCTGGAACTGAATACGCCCTAGAGCTTCACTGCGGCGGAGTTGGCAACAGTAAGTTTCAATTCGATGCACCGAAGGCGCAGATCATCAAGAAGACGCCTGGCAATCGAAACATGCTCGCAATCGACCAATTAGAAATGGCGTGCAACAAGAACGGCAGCACGCACGATCAGTGTCTCTCCATTACCTTCACGGCGGCGACTTAATGCCTATTTTCCTTGAGCCTAACAGAGAATTTCCAGTAGTCCTTGAATCGGACAAAGACAAAACACCAAAGCCAACGTTTTACGCTCGCGCCTTGTCGATGCGAATGCAGCAAGAGGTTAGCGATGTGCTGGATAAGTGGTTGGGGGATGTCAACTTCGACGATCTATTGAGTGCCACAGTTGATGTTTTGCTAAAGGTGTTTACTCGAATCAAGAACATGCCAGGTGAACTGTCAAAAGAGTGGCTGATGCAATTGTCATACAACGAAGCCAGAGAGTTGCTTCGGACAGTCCTGCTCAACAACCACTTGGACCACAACGCAAAAAAAGACTGAGGCTCGCGGCATTGATTCGATGCGGCGAAGCGTGTCGAGGCTGCGGGCAAGGATGCAAAGACACAGGGTTGATGATTGATTGCCCTAGCTGTGATGGCTATGGGTGCGAGCACTGTAGCGATGGGCGGATAGAGATTGGATGCCCACGCAAAGAAACCAACGGAATGAGGACGCTATGCGAGGCAATAGACCTGTTTCATAGCGGACTCGCACCTGTCGCAGGTGGAAGCCTAGACCAGTCGATAACGTTCATCGAAGCCGCCAGAGAGCTAAAGCAAAACGAGGAAGCGATTAAAGCACGATGGCAAGTGAATCAATAGAGATCCTGATTGAAGCCGAAAATAAAGCGTCGGCAGAAATCAAGAACGTCAGCAAGGACTTGGAAGAGTTCAGCAAAAAAGCCAAGGACACTGGGGCTAAAACAAAAGCTTCAGTCGAGGTTATTGGCTCGCTAGCCAACGCTTTCGGCGGTTCTGCTATTGGTGCATTTGCTTCGCAAATCGGCGGCATTACCGAAAAGGTGTCTGCATTCTCTGAAGTTGCAAAAACAGGTGCGGCCGGTGCTTTAGCGTTCAAGGCTGGGATTGTAGTTGCGGCCGGTGCCGTAACGTACAAGGTGGCCGAAACCATTGCATCTTGGTGGTTCGAGATAGATAAGGCTAAGCAAAAGGCAGCAGAGGCGGAGAAAGCCTTTACCGCAATGTCGGCTGCACTTAGCAAGACTCGTCAGCGTGCCTTCGCTCAAACTAAGGAAGACTTAGGTTTGATTCGCAACCCAGGCGAACGCGAGAAGGCAACCAATGACGCAGCGTCAAAGCTGGAAAAGCAAAGCAAGGAACTGGACCGCAAGATACAGCAGGCACAGGCGGAGCTAGCTCAACGTCAAAAAGAGTTTCAGTCGCAACGGTCGTCTGACACTACTAACGTAGACATTGCCCAGTCGCAACTCGACAACCTGAAGGCAATGAAAGACGAACTAGACAACGAGGCTACTTCTCTGCGTGACCTAAACAGCGAACGCACAAAGAGCGTCGAAGCCCGCAAGGCAGAGAATGCAGCGGCAGATAAGTCAGAATCATTCGTTAAAGGACTAGAAGCCGAAGTTGAAACGCTTCGAGCCACGAAAGAAGAGCAACTAAAGCTTGAGGCAGCCCGCAACACGGTCGGAGCAGATCGCGGCAAGGCGGAGGCACTCTTACAGGAACGCGAGGAACTCAAAGCCAAAGCTGAAGAGCAAAAGAAAGCCGAAGCACAAGCAGAGCAGGCAGCCAAAAAAGAAGAAGACGCACAAAAGAAAATCGCAGAGCTAGAAAAGAAGCGACTGGTCGACCTAGAGGCAAGACGTATTGAGCTTGAGAAGGGACGCGAGGCAGCAGCGGCATATCGACTTGAACAGGAAGGCTTGACGGCTGACACAGCGAAACGCCTGGCAGCGATGGAAGAGCAGCAGAAGAAAGACGAAGAACTAGCGAGTAAAGCAAAGAACCTAGACGCTGACACTTCTCCGCAGCAAGCCGTTCAAGGTCGTTTCCTTCGTGCTGGCACGGGTGGCGATCCCCTACTGCAAGCGGCCAACAAGCAAACCGAAGCAATCAAGCAGCTCACGACAGAACTGAAGAGCGGCTTCGATGACCTCTACGAAGAAGCCAAGAAACGCGGATTCACCGTAAAGACGGCGGTGGTGCCATGACTGTATCAAGTGTTACGAAAATGTGGTCGCGTCGCGGGGCTGAGTACGAGGCTAGGGATTCGGTCGCAATCGACTTCAAAGCGACAACTGCCTATCAGGTTTTGCACGATGCGGATGACGACGAAGATACAATTCTTCTAGACTCAGCAATTCCCCGAGTACATGACGGGTACGTTGGCAAATCTGGCGTATATGCCATCAAGGTTAAGCGGCAACCAGTCGGGCCAATCATGTCGATTGTCCAAGTCGACTGGGCTGGAGATCCTGGCGGCGACGGGCAAAGCGACCCGACAACGCAGCCGCCAAAGTGGGTTTGGTCTAACACAGTTACAAGCGAACCAGTCGACACAGACGCTGACGGCATACCGCTATGCAACAGCAACGGCGAACTGAAGGAAGGTTTCACGAAAGAAGTCTCTGACTTCACGTTGTCGGTGTCACGCAATTTTCAAGCTGTGAACACTTACGCACTGGTTCAATACTTAGATTCGGTCAACTCTGATGCGTGGGGTAGTCCAGATTCGATATGGCCTGCTGGCACTGGGATGCTCAGGACATTCGTAGCAGAAGTACAGCTTCCAGGTTCAGCAAATCAATACTACACGGTTAACGCTCAAATCGACTTCCGCGTTCCTTATCTGACAATTCCCGCGAGAGCGTGGTGGTATCGCTATCGTAACGACGGGATGAACGTACAAGGTGGCTCAAAGGTAACGTTTAGCGGTGGCGGAGCATCAGCACAGGCGACAGGCTTTGCAACCGTTAGTGCTGGGGCATTAACTGGCGTTGTAGTCACCTATGGCGGCCGGGGCTATACATCTGCTCCAACGGTAACTGTAAGCGGCGGAAGCGGTGGAAGTGCAGCAGCCAGCGTAAGCAACGGTCGCGTTGTGTCTGTTTCTGCAAGCGGTGGAACCGGCTACACGGGAAGGCTTGTCAGAGCAACGGACGCAAACAAAGAGCCAGAGTCGCGGCCAGTTTGTCTAAAGCTTGACGGCTCGCGTGAATACGATCCGAACGCAGCGATTTGGATTGAACGCAAAAAGAAACAATACTCTTTGCCCTACGCGGCGTTAGGACTGTTTTAAGATGGCGGACGAAATCACAGTATCTGCATCGTTGCAAGTAATCAACGGTAGCCAGATTTTTCGATTCACTCCAGCGGCGCTGAGCGTAACGCAGACAGCACAGGGCGGACCAACACCAGGGTACTGGATTGTTGGCACTTCAGAAGAAAGTAACGCTTTCACTGAGTTGACAACCGAAGGCTGGTTGATGATGCAGAACCAAGACACGACCAACTATGTCGAGTGGGGTTTCTCCACTGGCGTCTATGGCGGCCGGTTGAAGGCTGGTGAGTTTGCACTGTTCCGATGCAATCCAGCTTTGACGCTCTACATGAAAGCCAATACAGCAGCGTGCAAAGTAGTTGTCTATTGCTTCGAGAATTAGCATGGCTGACGAACTGACACAATTCGGTGAGCGTGAAGTAAGCGAACTTGCCACCATTATTCGCCACTTCCGAAAAAGCGGGTTGTGGGAACCAAGCGGCAATTCGTCTGCTTCGTTTTTTAGCTCTGCTCCAATCAATATCAAAAACACCGAGTCCAACGTCATTCCGGCTTACGGCTGCGTCGAGGTAACTGGTACGGTTGACGAGTCGGGGCAAAATTACGTCCAGGTCAAAAAGCCAACATCGTCTGGAGTAGTGTTCCTATTCAACAATCATTTTGAAATCGAAGCCAACGGGTACGGTGTAGCTCAGCAGGGGCCGATAATCCGAGCCTACAAAAGCACAGGAACGGTAACATTCGGCAATCGCTGGCGTCCAACTGCAAGCCAGTATTACTTGACTAAAGGCATTGGCAACTATGTTGTTTACGGAAGCGACGACATAGGAACAGATGTTATTCGATTCTGTTTCGACCCGTCTGTGCGTTTCTATCGATTCTCTCTCAAGGCTGCATGGTCTGGCACTCCGAAGAAAGCCTCTTGTGACATCTTCGAGATGGATGGGACTGACACGACCATCGACGAGGATGTGTACGACTATGAAGAGATATTCCAAGACTTGACGACTGGTGACACTGGCTACTGCGTCTATCAAGACAATAAGCTAACCACCATTCAAGCACCATGCGGAGCGTGATATGGGCTGGCATGGACCTAGAGGAAGCTGTGGTTGTTGCAATACATTTGCCTGCGACGACTGCGATGCGGTAACGTACTTCTCGATTAGCGGACTGACAGACCCAAGCGGATGTACTGGCGGATGCACGAAGTACGAGGGAACGTATGTATTCAGGACTATCGGCAGCCAGATTTCAGATTGTGCTTGGCAATGCTTGCTGGCTTCAGAGAACTGCGGATTGGATGATTCGCCACAGATATACATTGGCGTGTTGCCTACTATCATTGGCGGCTGCGGTGGAACTGGGATCTATGCGACGGTTTTCTTTGCGTCAGACCCTGGAGGCGTGAAGATAACGCTGCAAATAGAGCTTCACTACCAACTTAAGTATTTCACGGCTCCAGTCACCTACGATTCTCGTCGGTATCTATACACGTTTGAGGGCGTGTTTGCAGCGTGCTCAGACGCGATAGGAGCGACTTTGGCGCTTACTGGTACTTCGGCCTCGTTTTGTGCTGGCGGCGATCCTGGTGACCTGTGCGGGGTAAATAGTGCAATCGTCTCGCTTGGATAGTTGGACCTGCCCAAACTGCGGAATAGTCCTGCGTAACGTCTTGCTGCCAGTCCGTTGCTGCGAAGTTGTTGAGCCGATAAGAGTCTGTCGTCACCGCCTTCCAGTCGTAGCCCATGCTTCGTGCAAGTGCGGGCCAATTTACGGTTGCGGACTCGGTGGCTTGTGCGGCGATAAAGCACCGGTCGACGAGT
>ERZ869925.1171-NODE-1171-length-12843-cov-7.534564_pt1 | contig 12843 bp, 16 predicted proteins | sample MGYA00579311_ERZ869925 | MGnify/ENA primary metagenome ERZ869925 (study PRJEB32216, sample SAMN09231817) | wastewater metagenome | place: USA: Maryland | collected 2016-07-30 | study: EMG produced TPA metagenomics assembly of the PRJNA472060 data set (Reclaimed...
ATGGAAATCGTATGAGTTATGAAAACTCACTGACCACTGTAGGAGCGACAAACATTCAGGCACTATTCACGGTTAAGAACGATAGGGTATTTGCTGGTAAGGCGAGTCAGGTTGTCGTAAACCTCTTGTCGATTAGTGGAGCCATTAAGCACACGTCACCTGTAATTTATTATCTTATAAAAAATGGCACTCTTACTGGAAATCCTAACTTTGCGTCTCCGTCGTCCGTATCGGCGACAACGTGGGATACGGCGGCGACAACGGTTTCATTCTCAGACAGAAATCAAATCATCTGGACTGGTCATCTCGGAGATACCGGAGAGCTAGATCATCATTTTAATGGTGGTGGAATGGAAGAGGTAACACTTCAGCCTGGGGAGTATGTAACACTCGGAGCTAAGGCAACTACCGGAACACCGTCTTATGTGACTGGTTCAATAAATACTAGGGAGGATCAATAGATGGGATCTAAAAGAAGTCACTATGTTGATGGGCAGGTTTTAACTGGGAATAGCACGACAACTTTTGACGCTTTTGACGTTCAAAATTACGCTGGATTCAGTTTTCACATTAAGCCAAGCGGAACTGGGACATTGGCCGGAACTGTAAAGGTTCAGGTCGCTAATTACAGCGGTGACTGGCAAGACTTGAGCGGCGCGAGCGCGTCTCTTTCCACGACTACTGGGCTGATTATAAACTGCTCTGCTTGTTATTATGGACTTGCTAGAATTGCGATAGTCCACACTTCAGGAACATCGACGATAGATATTTACGCAGTTGCGAAAGAAAGTTAGTATTTTTTAAATAGGGGGGTACAAATGAATCCAAAAGTAATGGCAGCAATTCAAAAACTAAAAGCTGCGGCTGAAGAAATCGAAGCTGCAATGAGCGGTGAGATGGAAAATCCAGAAGAGTCTATGGAAATGGAAGACGGCGGCGACAAGAAAAAGATGTTCATTGCCATGATGAAAAAAAAGGAAATGGAATAAATGAAAAGGCTTGAGCTTCTAATATCTGAGGCAAGGGAATCGACTGGTCAACAGAGGTATGACTCTGATTCCGGTATTTCTCAAGCATTGTTTGTAAGATATTTTAAGAATGCTCAGGACTTCTTGCAAAAACAAATAGCAATTGCAAAATCAAAACTACTTCTAGTAGATGAGGAGCAATCTGTTATTTCTGGGCAAGAGCTTTATTCTTATCCTTCTGATCTATTCCTTCATAATATCGACACGATTGAGCATCGGACTGGATCTGGAGATGAGTGGACGCCTCTTTCTAAGCTGGTCACTAAGAACCGACGAGAAACAAATGGCTTTGCTCATGGTTACATTACCACTAAGGACGGGTTCCTATTATCTCCTCCGATTGATGGTGGGACATTAAGAGTCAATTACATTAAAAAATTACCTGCTCTTGAGAAGCGAGCTGGGTATATTTCTGCAATTACCGTATCTGGTGGCGCAATTACTGCTATGACCGTCAATGTGGCTGAAAGCTCATTCGACGGAACTGCAATAAATGACCAGTATTATCTTTGCATCGTTGATAAGCATGGAGATCGCAAAGTCAAAAGCGTTCAATATACTTCTGTCAATACGAGCACAGGAGTATTTGCTTTGCCATCAAATCACACGCTTGCATCCACCGACTCCACTCCTGCTGTTGGAGATTATATTGTCTTAGGGGAAGATTCTTACAACAAGCCTGATTTGGACGACATCTGCGAATCTTTCCTGCTTAAGCACGTTGAATATCAAGTGAAATATGGAGACGCCTCAACTTGGTCAAAAGAAGTTTTAAACGATTTAAACTCATCAGCTAGCGGTCTATTCGAAGCTTTCGCAAGACCTAGTGATGATGTGATTCCAATTCCGATAACAAATTTTGATTACTTAGACATCGGATAGGTGACTAATGGCTCAAAAGCTAGATCCACATTATTCTGATTTCGGCGGGATAGACACTCGCTCGAACAAAATGAAGCAGAATCCAAAGACGTTCCGTGATGGGTCTAAAAACTGGCGTTACACGCTAGATGACGAATTAGCCAAAAGATATGGATTTCATCACAAAACAGATCTTGGCGGAGGATGCGAACTAGGTCTTCTTGAATACAGATACAAAGACATCAATACTGGACAATCACTTTCTGAGGTATTGGGTGTCTCTGAGGCCGGAGTTCTTTCAAGACTAAAAAAGCATAGGCTCAAGATATCCGTAACTGCTGCATCTACGGTCTATTTTTATTCATTCATTTATGACGGGTCACAGTTTTCATTTGTCGTTTACGGATCTTCGCAGAACACACTTGGAACGGTTAATATAACAACATCGACAACTCTTGATTCTTTGAAAAGCTCGATCAACTCACTTTCAATCACCGGATTGAGTGCGACAACGGTGGACTCAGATGGCAACTCTGTAACTTCTTCCGAAAAGGCATATCATCTTGATGTTGTTTGCATGAAGAAGTTTGATAAAAGCGCAACGGATACAGAATACAATGATTTATTTTATTGGGAGACTGTTCCGACGCCTTATACAACTGATGCGCTTTTCAAATATGAAATTGTGACTAAAGATTTTGGAAATAGTGTTGACTGGAATGGATTCACTTCAATCAACAAAAACAATAGTCTCTATGTTTCGTCTGGATTGTTTGTTTACAAATATGACGGAGCTTCTGCGTATCGCGCAGGAGTTCCTGATTTGTCCAGATTTATTCCTGCGCTGCCAACTGGAACAACAGGCGGCTCATTGGATACTTCGAAGCATTACATTTATGCATATCAATTATGCGCCACTGACTATTCAGGATCAGAGGTAAAGTCAAAGGTAGCAGTTCCTCAATACTATTTTGAAAAAACTCCTGGATCGGTAACGGGATCAACGGCCTATAATTCAACAATAACAGGTCTTCAAAGCACAGCTTTTGGTCCAAATCGACAGTTCCCAGTGTATTCTTGCGCTATCAATGGCGATCAGACTGTTAGTTATACATCAACAACAACCTTGACGGTCTATTCGGGACACAACATTCAAGCGGGAATGTGCTTAAGAGTTCATGGGCACATTAACATAAACGGAGATCTTCCAGATACAGGCGACCCAAGCAAGGTATTTCATTTTTATGGACTTGTTTCGTCGGTTACTGCGACTACTGTAGTAGTCGATTTGAGCGGCTCAGAGCCTCCAAGATGGATAATGAATCCATCAGATCCAGATAGGACGCTCGACACATCAAATGATTATATGTTCTTTGCTGGAATGACAATAAACGGATGCTATGTTCCAGACACTCTAAAAAATAAATCTGTTTATGCAAATTATTCTCAAAGCGAAATGTCTTATCTTCCTGATCCTGTATATGGCGCATTTATGAGAATCTATCGTACAGCAGCCGATGGAACTACCTATTATCGATTGATTGATCTTCCTGTTCCGCATGATTCAGCAAGAGAATACACATTTAAAGATGAAATAACCGCACTTTCGTCTATTCCATACGATTCATCAGAATGCGCAGAGCTACCAAGAGCTTGCTCAATCATTGGATCATGGCAGAATCAGCTAGTGCAGGGTGGCCGATCTATTGAGTTATCTGCGATTCTAAACACAGAGTATTATCCAAGTTTCATCAAAAATTCTCCCGTAAACTATGGCGGTCTTTATAATTTTAAATACTACCAAGAAAATGATTTCTGCGATTACAACTCAATTTATTGGGCTTTACCGACTGCGCCGGAAGGGTTCCCGCAATCGGGAGAATACGAGGAAGAATTTATCAATGGGTTCAATGATAAAGTTTCAGGCTTCCTAGAGAATAAAGAGGCTCTTTTCGTCTTCAAGGATAGAACAACTGCTTATTTGACTGGCACGTTAGCGACTGGCGACATCGTAAAAGAATACCTTGAGGCTGACATCGGTGCTGTGAACCACAATTGTTTACAGGTAGTCAGGGGTGCAGTTATCTTTTTAGACAAATATACAGGCTTCTGGGCCGTTACTGCTGGGCGTTTGCCTGAGCATATCGGGTGGCCGATTTCTAATCTGTTTTCTGATAATGAATTTGCCTCAAGAGATGAGTTTCTTCGTTTAAACAGGGCTGTGTCTTGTAACTATCGAAAAGACAATCAGTATATTTGTTATATCCCTGCTGGGAAAAAAGAGGACGGCGAAACAAGCTCAATTCCAAATCCTACAACATACAGTAAATTCTTTGTGTTTGATTATGCCGAACAAGGTAGTGGATACAGGGCTTCATGGTTAGTATGGCAGGATGTTCAATCGAGCGGAGGAATACTATCAACGTCTGACGATAAATTGTACTTAGCTCAGAAGTCTTCAAGTGATTCTAGACTATGGACTCAAAAGAGGTCTGGTTCTGTTTACGATTATTCCGATCACACGACGGCAATCGAAACAAACTGCAAATCAGCTTTCATTAATCTTGGTCATCCTATTGTTGATAAGCACTGGTCTAAGGCATGGATTTCGTCTTTACAGGGCAATTTCTCTTTAAGAATCGACCAATATCTAAACTACATTGACACTGTTCTTTCTCAGTTTAGCTTAACTATGCTGGCTCAAGGTTCTTCGAAAAAAGACGTTAAGAACTATGTGAATCTCAATAAAAACGCATCATCATCTATTTCTATTGGATTTTATCATAACACTATAAATGAGGATGTTCGAATTGCTGGGTGGGAATTAAACTATTCACCTGAATATGATACTGGCGAGGCTACCAAGTGAGTGATTTAAAGCTTTTGGCATCATTACGAAAGTTTAAGTCAAACCTAAGTGTTGAAGATTACCTTAAGGGTGAAAATCGTCAAAATTTGAAAGCAATTGAAGATGGGTTCAGAAGAACAAACAAGGCCATGACGTCTGCAAACTCAGATATTGCGTCACTCAGGTCTGATTTAGATTCTCTGGAAAGCACTTCATCATCTGTCAATTACACCGTCTCGTCCATAATAGGCTCTTTCGCTCCTGGGACAGACACACAACAAGATGTAACAAATTTAACTGGCAGTATAACAACAACAGGCGGCGCTGTTGAGATTAGCCTTCGCTCTGGCGGCTCTGGCGGTTTGTTTGTATCTATGATTTCAACAAATCATGCAACTAATGTTACTGGTATATATATCGTTAAAGATTCTGCAAATTTGGCAATTTATGGACTTAAGGGTGCAAATGTTAGTCATCCATCTGCTGGCATAAGCTATACTGATTTTGCAACCGTAGGAGCTGCTGCGACTTATGCGTATAAAATTCAGGTTGCAAATGGATCAAGCGGCGGATGTACTTTTTACAATTGTGTTTTAACATTAAGGGAAGTTTTTTAGGGGGAATTATGAGTTGGTTAAGCCAAATATCTGGTCGAGATGACGGCGGAGATATAATTCAAGGAATAGGTCAATTTGGTGAAAACTTAAAAAGAAATCCATTAGGTATGGCGCTTGACGCGCAACTTAGAGGAACTACTGGTGGACTAATAGGGTACACAAGACCAGGCGAAGCTCCTGCGGCTGGGCCTTCTGGTCCTAGTGCATCCGACCAAAGACAAGCAGATATTGACCGTGGTTCAGCCTGGGCTCGCAAAGAACTATATGACGATCCAGAGATGAAACGTGTTGCTGGAATGAGAGAAGACCTCGCAAAAGGATATTCTGGACAAGCGTTGGGCGCTGTTAGGGCTGCGCAAAGAGCTGAGACCGAAGGGGCAAGGCAAGGCTATCTTCAGCAACTCCAAGGAAGACTCGGAAGGGCTGGGGTTGGTGGGGCTCGTGGTGCGGCCATGAAATCCGCTGCAGATAGGTCGTCTTTGCAGCAAGTTCAGCAAGGCGAAAACGCTCTGGCATTGCAACAAGAAAATGCTCTTAGACAAGGACAACAATCTCTGGAAGACTTTTTAATGAAACGTAAGTTTGGTGTTATTGGTGCTGGTCTTTCTTCTGGTGGATTTGGAGCGCAGGAAAGAGCTGGCGCATCTGCTGCGGCTTCGGCGGCTTCGCAAGAACCTAAGCGTGGATTTCTTGGGCAAATTTTAGGAGATCTTTTCTAATGGATGAAATTCAAGCACTTCAAGAATTGTTGGGGAAACGAAAATCATATCAAGACATCTACGATCAGTTTCGGGTCGGGACTGAGCAGTTTCCTCAACGTGAAAATCAAGTGGTGATTGAATCCAGTCCTGCGGTTCAAAAAGAGCCTGGTGTTTTGGTTCCTTACGCTGGGGTTCCTTCAAAGCCAGTTCCTCAATACACTCAAGAGAACGTGAATAACATTCTTGGCGACAAGCTAGATCAGGAAGCTCAGAAAAAAGCTGAAGTTGAGTCTATTCGAGAAAAATATGAAAAAACCATGTCTGAGTATGGACAAGGACTTCCTTCGGAATTACCTGAGTATGCTCCAAATAAAGAGCGTATGGCGGCGATTCAGTCATTGAATGAAAAACTGGGTTCTGCACAAGCGCCAGAAAGAAATATGTGGGCGGAGGCTTTGATTTCTTTCGGTCCAGCACTTCTTGGTGGTCTTACTGGTGGCAGGGCTGGGTTGGGAGCCGTTGAAGATACGGCAAAACAAGCTCGTTCATTATATGAGGGAATGAGAAAAGAAGACATTGAGGCTGTAAAACAAAGCAAAGAGCAAATTAAAGCTCAGATTAAGGCTTTGGATAATCTTGAAAAGACAGACAAAGATGCTTTTTACAAGAGTCAAAACAATGTCATGCGGATGCTTGATTTAAGAACAAAAGTTCAGGCAAATGCGGTGAATCTTAGGGGAAAAGAACTAGAATCTGCAAAAAAAGACATTCAGCAGCTTGATAAATGGATCGCTGACTCTGCAATTAAAAGCACTTTCAAAGTCGGAGATCAAGAGCAACGTGAAAGACAAATGGATATTCAGGAAAAAGGTGTTCAAGCTAGAAAACAAGCTGTTTTGCGGCCGAAAGAGCCTAGCCAGGGCGAGCGAGAAGCGGCTGGAAGACTTGGAAGGGCTCAGAAGGCATCAGGGGAGCTTAAATCTCTCGGAGCTGACACAATGGCTTATCCTGCTCTTAAAGACACTGTTTTCGATCAGAAACTCTCTGCCTTTTCAAATGAAGGAGTTTGGTCAACTGCTGTAAACGCAATGGTGAAAGATCCAGATACTCGCAGGGCGATTCAAGCTGAGATGGACTGGGGAATGAACTTCCTTAGAGATGAGACTGGGGCCGCTATCGCAAAAGGCGAGCTACCGAAAGAATTGAATAAGTATTTCCCTCGTAAAAACGACGACATTAAAACAATCAAAGCTAAATCTTCATCTAGGAAACAAGTCGAAGAAGGTCTTAGGATTCAAGCCGGAAAAGCTCCTGTTGCCAGGGTCGAGGCTCCTCAAGAGCCGTCTAAAAAGGCTGAGAAGGTAGATCCTGACGCTAAGAAATACGCTGAAATGCACAGTATTCCGCTAGATCAGGCAGCAGAAATTATAAGGAAGAGAAAAGCAAAGCTGGGGGTTAAGTAATGGCCGAAAAAGATTTGTTCGCTCCTCCGTCAAAAGAGGAGTTGAAAGATATAAACGAGGCTTTGTTTGCTCCTCCAGACGATGAAGATTTAGGTTTAAATAATGAATCTTCTGTTGTTCAAAAAATCATTGGCGCGTTAGATTATCCGCTTGCTCCAGTTCGAGGAATCATCGGACAGTCTATAAAAGAAATAAAAGAACCTTCGGAGTCACCTATTTCTAATGTGGTTGGCGCTGGAATTAAGCCTCTTGTTGAAGGACCAACTGTTGCTCCAACTGGTCTGGAAATAGCAAAAGAGATTGGTCTTCCTCAAGAAATTCATCCAGACTATGAAAAATTTCTAAATCAAGCTGTTGAACACGCCAAACAAGAGCCTTCTGGTCTTGATGGATTATTAAATAGAATAAAATCAATGTATGAATTGCAAGCCGTAGCTCAATCAATACCGGCGTCTACTGCTGATGTTGCTGGAATGGCCATTGAAAATGTGGCAGCGATTCCTGGAGCTAAGCTAGCAGAGGGAATGATTAAGGCTCCTGGAGCAGTCATAAACGCTATTGCTGGCCAAAAAGAGTCTGCATTAAAAGCAACTGGGCAATTGCAAAAAGTATTGGAGCAGGGGCTAAGAAGAGAAACGAGAGGTACTGCAAAAGATATTGAGCGCATGGGTGAGTTTGCTCAGAAAAATGTGGTATCGCCGTTTGCAACAACGCAAAAAATGTTAGGAAAAGTTCAGTCAAAACTTGATGATCTAGGGCAAAAACTTGGATCAATAAGGCAAAAAACAGCCATTGCTGCTGAAAATTGGCTTGCATCTCTTCCTGGAGAAAAAGCGGTTGAATTTTTAGAAAACGGGTTTCATGTTGCTGGAGACGCCAAAACTCTCAAAAGGATTGAAGGGAAGCTTAAAGGCTTTAAAGTAGCTAGTGCCGGAAATAAAGAAAAGGTAATGAATATCGTCAAAGATGAGTTGAGGGCGATAAAAGAGCAGCTTCACGGAAATAATCCAGATATTGTCGAGCTGTCAGATATGAAAAGACGGTGGCAAGAAGAAATCATGTGGAACAAGCCAGACTCAGATATGCTCAACAGAGAAATTGCCCACGACCTTCTTCAGCAAGAAGCAAATAGAGCAATTGATTATGAAATCAATCACGTTGGTCAGTTTTTAACCAATAAAAATGATTTAGCTCAGCACTCTGCTTTGAAAAAAGAATTTAGCCAATACGCAAATACAGAGCTTGGGCTTATTAAAAAACGTGCAAAAGAAATCGCGAAAGAGTCTCAAGGTCTTCCGTTAAAAGATGCTATCAAAACTCCGATGAGTTACACTCCTATCCAATCCACAATGGCTAGCATCCCAGATATGAACAAATTGTTTGGTCCTATTGCTAAAATGGCCGGAGGAACAACAATGTTGTCGCCTATGGTTGCTCCTATAAGGGAAAAAACGATTGAAGGATATAGAGAATCTCAAACACAACAAATTATTCCAGAAGAGCGCGTGATGTTTGAAGATGAAATTAAAGCTTCAAATCTTTCAAAAGACGAAAAGGCTAAACGGAGAAATCTTTTGAATAAGCATGGACGTGTTGTAATTGGGCCTTAGTAGCCTTTATTAAAACGTGGCTCATTCTCTTAACCTTGAATTTCTTCATTATCTCTCTGGAGTGGAACTTCACACAATGAATGGTGATTCCTAATTCCTTAGCTACGTCCTTAGCCATCTTGCCTTTTAAGAAACAATTCAAAACTTCTGTTTGTCTTTGTGTTAACATAGACTTATGTATAGTGGTATGAAGAACAAAAAGCAAATAAAACCTGAGAAGCAATTTGAGCAATTAGTTCGTGCCTGGTGTATTCAAAACAACATCTGGGTTGATGTATTCGATTCAAAAGCCACGTTTACAGAGAGAGGCGTATATAAGACTCAGGGCCTTCCTGTTGGCACTCCTGACCTCATAGGCTTTAATAAGCAGGGTAAATTTGTAGCTTTAGAACTTAAGGCTCCTGAGCTAGAGGTAATCCCGTCGTTACAGCAATGGAATTACATAGCGAAAGCCATAGACTCGACTTGCTTTGCTATGGTGGTTAACAGTTTGGAAGATCTGTCAGAAACTTACAAGAAATGGCAAGAAATTATAGAAGATCGTAATAAAATTGCCTATTTAAGATCTAAGCTTCCAAAAAAGGCTTATATTAAAGGTCCTAAAGGTTCTCGGAAAGTTGTTGAGCTAATTCCGGCGTAATATCAAAAAGCTCCATCTTTATTTTATGCGTTCCGTAAATCCATTCTGATTCTTTATTCAAGGTTAATTGATGGTATTGAAACCCGCCAAACCCGCTCAGATTAAAATCCTTCAGTTCTTTTTTTGGATTAGATAAAGGGCTTGTGCAATCGTACACTTCATTGCCAGTATCATTGTCGAAAATCCTTATTCTAACTGCTTGGAGATCGCCATTTGTCGCTTTCAAATTTCCATCCATTCTCTAATAAAAAGTTATTAAACTGATAATGCTTGTCTGAAAATGTTTTAATCCCTACTCGATGAATTTCCTGATGATGTATCCTACAAAGAGCGACGAGATTTGAATGAATATCGCCGCCGCCGCTTTTCTTACTCTTGATGTGATGCGCTTCCGTCCAAGGGCTCTGACATATCAGGCACGTCCTCTTCCTGATCGCCTCTAGGAGCTTCAAGTCTGTTTTGCGCTTCTGTTTTATCATGTCCTAACCTTCTTAAATCTTCTAACGATTTTGCTTCTTTCTCAAACGATTTAGTTTCAAAATCAGCAACAAGGTCTTCTGCTTGTTCTAATCCATGAAGGGCTTCGGCGAAATTGGCTTTTAAGGCTCTAGACCTCGATTTATAGCGGATTAAATCTTCAAAGTACGAATGCCAGGTGTTCTTTATTAAGCCTGCTTTTTTTGCCATTTCACGTGTGAAAAAATACTCCGACCACTCTTCGCATCCTTTTCTCTTAATGCGACAAACTGAACCAAAAACTTCAGTTCCTATGTTCCCATTATCATAGCAAATTTTCTTTCCATCTTTATCAATGAAAAACTCGACAAATTCTCCGAAGTCATGAGCTTTTTTTGCCATTGCAAGAGGTAGCTCTCCCCAGGCCGCTGGAGATCCGTGAATTATATAAATTTTTGAAACTGCTGTGTCTGGAAGTCCTAATTGGCGGCAATGTAATAATGCTCCGACAAGTTCTTTCGCTGTTTTATAAATTTTAGGCGCAAATCCGGTTGAAATCATTACTTGTGCTTTTTGAAGAAGCGCGTCCATTGTTTCTGCGAGAATATCGCCTTGGCTATTTACTTTCAGTGCTAGTGCTTTGTTTTGATCGCTCATTTTCTATTTCCTTTGCTATTGTGTAGAATTGTTTATAGCTAACTATTAGCCAAGCTGTTTTAGATTCATTGTCGATCCATTGATATGGAATGATTTTAACTTTTTCAATTCCTGAATTGATAAGTTCTTTAAACGTAAGTTCTTTTTCAACCATTAAAAATGTTCCTCATCGCTCAACACTCTTCCCCAGTCAAAAGAAGTTAGTGTTGTGGTTTCTATCTCTGGCTGCGGATCTAGCCACTGGTTGCTCTTATGGCACTCAACTAGTTTCTTCACAAGATAATTTCTTTCGCTATGTCCCGCTTGCATCATTCCGCTATCAACAAGATACTCAGAAACGCAATACGGAGCTGCGCTTTCCACGAATAGAAAATAGCTCATGTCCTCAAAATCAAGACCTGTAATTTTATTCAAGCAATGCGCGTAACTTGCGATTTGGATATGTCTTCCTTCGAGAAAGTGATTTCTCTCGATTTTCCATTTTGTAGAATCGTTTGTTGTTTTCAAATCGCACAAAATACCTTTTCCTTTGTGTTCTGCAAATGCGTCCACGCAAAAGGTCATCATCACTTCGTCGTTCAACTGGCAGTAGCCGAAAACTTCCTTTTGAGCGTTTTGAAGAAAGGTTCCAGAAGTCGGTCTTGCATATACTTTATTTCTGATTCTATGAACCATGTTCCAGTCTTTTTCTGACAAGACCATTTTACCTTGTTCAAGTAGAACCTGAGACTCGCTCTCGAATGTCTTGAATTCTGGATCTTTTTCTTGGATTCGCTTCGTAAGGTCGTCTTTTGTGCCTGATTTCTTAAGCTCAAGCTTTTCGCAAATTTCTTTAAGCTCGTCGTTTGAATATGATTTCACGTTTGGAATAGTGGTGTATTTTTTAGTGAATTCCTCATACTCCAAAACTCCCATGTGAATCAGTGTTCCTTTTTTCTGAGAGTCAGTATCTTCCTTTTCTTTCAGAATATAAGCCGACTCGTAATGCGCAGGAGATTGCTTGAGAGTAATTAGTTTAGTTGGTGATGTTACGATCCACTTGCTTTTGAGTTCTTCTGGTAAATGTCCTAATCCACAAATCATAGTTTCCGCCTTTGGTCTATCAAACTACACTTAAGATTAGTGCCATTGCAATCATTTATTGATTTTTTTTTATTCGAGGGCTGTAATAATTACATGATACCATTTGACAAGCAGCTCCAAATTTACGAGATCGCTTTGAAAGAAAATGGCGTTTCTGAAATTCCAGGTCCAAATCAAAATCCTCGTATTCTCGAATACCATTCAACAACCTTATTAAAAGCTGATAGCGAAGACGTAAGTTGGTGTTCTAGTTTTGTTAACTGGTGCTGCCAAAAGAGCAAGGTGATAGGCACAGGATCCGCAGCGGCGCGTTCTTGGCTTAAATGGGGAACACCTATAAAAGATCCTCAAGTTGGTGATATTGTAATTTTAAAGCGTGGAAATGATCCTAAAAAAGGTCATGTTGGATTTTATCAGGGAATCCAATCAGGTCTAGTTAAGGTTTTCGGTGGCAATCAACAAAACAAAGTCTGCTCAATGCACTTTAACGCAGATCATGTTCTGGGTTATAGGCGATACTATGATCCAAATCATAATGCTTCCAAGTAGATATAAGTCATTTTCTTGTTTTCTTTCTCTTTTTAGCTGCTTTTTTTTATTTAAAACGCCTAGTATTTCATTTGGGTCTGGAATCATAGCCATTAATGAGGTCTCGTCGTTTAAGCTCCACTTAACTGATTCTTTTGAATGTCCATATCCAAGTAAAACCATTTTTTGAAGCGTGCTAAGTTTTGAATCGTTTTTCAGAAACTCTCCAGCTTTTCGATCATTAGTTTAGAAACTTCCGGCGCTTTCCTCCATCCGTTCCAGTATTTAATTATTGCATAACGCCAATTTGGATTTAACTTTTTCCATAGCTGCACAAACTCTGGTCCAGCC
>ERZ869925.1172-NODE-1172-length-12835-cov-5.119092_pt1 | contig 12835 bp, 16 predicted proteins | sample MGYA00579311_ERZ869925 | MGnify/ENA primary metagenome ERZ869925 (study PRJEB32216, sample SAMN09231817) | wastewater metagenome | place: USA: Maryland | collected 2016-07-30 | study: EMG produced TPA metagenomics assembly of the PRJNA472060 data set (Reclaimed...
GTCAGAATGTGCTTTTAGGTTTATTGGAGCAATGACTTATGACCGCCAGTCGCAAACGATCTGCAAGTGAATACGAAAAACACCGCGCCAACATGGCGAAGCGGGTCCGCGAGCAATCCGCCGCTGGGCGCGAGATTGGCGACTTGCCGCTGGTCGCTGATGAGGCCCGCCGGCAATCGACCGCCGCCGCCTTCCGCGCGTTCTGCGATATCTACCTCGCCGACACTTTCACCCTGCCCTGGTCGCCGGACCACGTGAAGGTCGCCGCCCGCATCGAAACCGCCGTGCTCCAGGGCGGATTGTTCGCGATGGCGATGCCACGCGGGTCGGGCAAGACGACCCTATGCGAGGCTGGGGCAATCTGGTCGCTACTGCATGGGCATCGCAAGTTCGTGGTGCTGATCGGCTCAGACACCGACCACGCCCTGGGAATGCTGGAATCCATTGCGACCGAGTTGGAAAACAACGACCTCCTGGCCGAAGACTTTCCCGAAGTCACCTATCCCATCCGCCGCCTGGAGGGTATCCACCAGCGGGCCACCGGGCAGACGCAAAACGGCGAGCGGACCCACATCGACTGGACCGCCGACACCATCGTCCTGCCCACCATCGGCGGCAGCATTGCCAGCGGCAGCCGTATCCAGGTGGCCGGCATCACCGGGCGCATTCGCGGCATGAAAGCAAAAACACCCGGCGGCCAGTCCATCCGCCCCGACCTCGTGCTGATTGACGATCCGCAGACCGACGAATCCGCACGCTCCCCAAGCCAATGCGCCACCCGCGAACGCATCCTCTCCGGTGCCGTGCTCGGCCTTGCCGGGCCGGGCAAGAAGATAGCCGGGCTGATGACCCTTACCGTCGTCGCCCCGGACGACCTCGCCGAGCGGATGCTGGACCGCAAGAAGCACCCGGCATGGCAGGGCGAGCGGACGCGAATGGTTGACCAGTGGCCTACCAACGAGCGGCTCTGGCTGGAATACGCCGACATCCGCCGGGCCGCACAGTCGGACGGGTGCGACGCCAACGAGGTCAGCCGCCGGTGCAACGAGTTCTATGCCGTGAACCGCGAGGCAATGGACGCCGGCGGCGTGGTGGCGTGGGCGGAACGCAAGGAAGACCTGGACCTATCCGCGATCCAGCACGCCTGGAACCTGCGGATCGACCGCAAGGACTCCGCGTTCTTCGCCGAGTACCAAAACGACCCGATGCCGGAAAACCTTGCCGACGCGGAGGTTATCCAGCCAGAGCACATCGTCGCCCGCGTCAACGGGCTGCCTCGTGGCCGTATGCCGGTGGAGTCGTCCAGGCTGACCGCCTTCATCGACGTCCAGGGCAAGGCGCTGTATTGGCTGGTGGCCGCCTGGGGCGACGGCTTTTCCGGCGCGGTCATCGACTACGGAGCCTACCCGGACCAGCGGCGGGCGTACTACACACTGGCCGACATCAAGCGGACCATCCAACAGGCCCACCCGAAGGCGGGCAGCGACGGGTCGATCTATGCCGCACTTGACGCCCTGACCGGCCAACTGCTGACGCGGGACTGGCAGCGCGACGACGGCTCGACCATGCGGATCGAGCGGTGTCTCATCGACGCCAACTGGGGGGAAAGCACCAATCTGGTCTACCAGTTCTGCCGGCAGTCCAAGCATGCGGCGGTGGTAATGCCCAGCCATGGCCGCTACGTGGGCGCCAGCAGCCGCCCGTTCAGCGAATACACCCGCAAGCCTGGTGACCGGGTGGGCCTGAATTGGCGAGTGCCGGTGCCATCGGGCCGTGCGGTGCGGCACGTCGCCTGGGACACCAACTTCTGGAAGTCATTCATCCAAGCGCGCCTGTCAACCGCCATCGGCGATCCCGGTGCCCTGGTCCTGTTCCAGCCCGACCGCGAGGCGGGCAACCATCAGATGCTCGCTGAACACCTGGCCGCCGAGCACAAGATTCGGACGCAAGGCCGGGGCCGCCAGGTGGATGAGTGGAAGTTGATCGCCGGTCGAGATAACCACCTGCTGGACTGCCTCGTGGGCGCCGCCGTGGCCGCCAACATGCAGGGCGTGACGACGTTGCAACCGCAGGCACCGGTGGTGCGACCCAAGCCCAGAAAGCGAGTGGCGTACCTGTGAGGCACACCGTCATCATCCCGCACCGCGACCGCACGCCCTATCTGCTGCTGTGCCTGCGCACGCTGCTGCAAGCGGCGGAAGGGTATGACGTGCAAATCATCGTGGTGGACGACTCCCTGGGCGACGTGCCTATGCTGGCCGGCGTGCGGTACATCAAGTGCCTGCATCCGCCCGACGTGTTCAACAAATCCAAACTGCTGAACATCGGACTCGACCACGCCACAGGTGACCTGCTGACCACCCTTGACGCGGATGCTATAGTGGGGCGTATGTTTTTCGCCGCAGGCCAGCGGGTGGACTGGAGGCACACGCACCGCCTGTGCTACCGCGTCCGGTACCTGCCGCGATACCTCACCGACAAACTGCTGCGAGGCGACATCGACGTGGAGAACGCCCGCCGGCAATGGGACTACTGCCGCGTAGGGTACGAGGCTTATGGCAAGCCCACCGCCAACCGCTTCACGCCGCTGGCCGAGCCGTGGGGCAACTCGCAAGGCACGTGGCACCGCGACCGTCTGGGCGGGCTGCGCTACGACGAACGCTACGAGGGCCGCGGTTACGAAGACCTGGACCTACTGAAGCGGTACGCCGCAACCCACCCGGACTATCGCGGCGAGATAGTGACAGACTGCGACCACGCCATGCTGCACATGGAGCACGACTACGAGCCGTCGTGGCGTAGCCCAGAGATGACCCGACGCAACCTCCGCATCTTCCAAGGCCACCCGCAATGAAATTGTCCATCCTCATGTGCGCCCTCGACGTCCGCCGCGACCTTCGCCGTCGCGTGGAGCGGGAGTTGGTTCGGCAAATGCAAGGCAAGCCGGTCGAGTTGCTGATCGAGGAAGACCACGGCGACATGCGGAGCGGCGAGAAACGCAACCTGCTGCTGAGCCGCGCCCAGGGCGAGTACGTCGCGTTTGTTGACGACGACGACACCGTGGCAGGCGACTATATCAACCACCTGCTGGATGGCATCGAGCGGCATCCGGACGTGGTTACGTTTCAACTCAACTGGCTCATCAAACGTGGTGCGGTCCGCAAGAGGTGGGAGTTCCACCTCAACAGCCAGGATCACATGCGCATGCCGTCCGGGGCGTCCAGCATGACGGCGAATCACCTATGCGCGTGGAGACGCGACCTTGCTATGTTGGTGCCCTACATCCCCCGGCTGGGATACATGGACGACTGCTTTTGGTATCGCGGCCTGATTGCCACCGGTTTGGCGAAGGTGGAGCACCACATCCCGCTGGTGCTCTATCACTACTGGTACGCCAACACACTCACGCAGAACCAGCAGGCCCACCGCGTGGCCGAAACGCACGACTGGGCGCGCGACGGCATCGACTACTACCAACTCGCCGATGGCCGCTACGCCATCACTTGCGACAGCCGCACGGTGCGGCGGCAGCAGACGACGTGGCACGTGTGGACCGCCGGCGGCAAGGTGGAAACCGTCGACCCGGACACGTTGCCCGGACCGTACTACACCATCGCCTTTCCGCCGAAAGTGGAACCCATGAAACACCAGCCCGGCAACGGGATGAAGTCGCCCGGCGTTCGCGGCGTTATCCAGATCGACATCACCAACCGCTGCGACGTGCTGAAGTGCAGCAACTGCACCCGCAACCTGATGCACCACGACCGCCGCTTCGCCATGACGCGGGACAACTTCATGCGAGCGGTGACCAGCCTGCAAGACTATCCCGGCGTGATCGGCATCTTCGGCGGCAATCCGTGCCTTCACCCGCAGTTCGAGGAGGTGTCCCGGCTGTTCGCGGAGTTGATCCCCGACAAGCGGAGACGCGGGCTGTGGTCCAACAACATCATGGGCCACGGCCAGGTGATCCGCGAGGTGTACGGCTACTTCAACCTCAACGTCCACCGCAGCGTCACCGCCGCTGACGAAATGCGACGCGACCTGCCCGGCGTGGCGATCTGGGGCGAGGACCGCGAAGCCTGGCACTCGCCCGTCTTGGTGGCCATCAAAGACATGGTGGGCAAGCCGGGCGGCCCGGCAAACGAAAAGGCGATGTGGGACGCGATCCGCGGCTGCGACATCAACCTGCGATGGAGCGGGGCGATAACCCAGCATCCGAACGGCAACCTGCGGGCGTACTTCTGCGAAGTCGCCGCCGGGTTTGAGCATATGTACCCGCACGAGGACACCGGGCTGGAGGTGACGCCGGGGTGGTGGCGGCGGTCTATCGAAGATTACGACGCTCAAATCCGCCGCTGGTGCCCGTCGTGCGGCGTGCCGCTGCGTATGAAGGGGCATCCCGACCTGGAGTTTACGGACGACGTTAGCGAGACGCACGCGGGCCGGATCAAGCCGAACCGGCAGCACGTGGTTCACCTTACGGTCAACGGCGACAAGACGCACGAGGCCACGGATTACGTGGGGCTGCGAAAGGGCAAGCCATGACGGGCCGGTCGCGAATGCAGCCGCACGAGAAAGACACGCTGACCTCCATTTTGCGGAGCATGGTATGAGAGTGTTTGTGACGGGCACTGGCCGGTGCGGCACGGTGAGTTTCAAGATCGCCTGTGAGGCGATGACCAACTACACCGTGGCCCACGAGACGCCATGCGGGCACCTGCTGTACCCCGACAATCACATCGAGGTCAATCCCATGCTGCGCGGGTGCATCGCCGTGGTGGCGGAAACCTATCCGACCGCCAAATGGGCGCATTTGATCCGCACAGATCGCGATGCGTGCGCGCGGTCCCTCGCCACGATGGAGGCCGGGACGATCCTGCAAAAGTGGGCCGACATTCGCTTCACCACCATCCCCAACCGCGATCCATTTGAGATTGGCCGGGCGTTCTGGCGGGACGAGAACGCGATCATAGACAACTGCCTCACGGCGTGCGTGCCCAACGCGCAACGCATGGTGGTGCGACTAGAACACGCCGCCGCCGACTTCGCCATCTTTTGGGACTGGATCAGTGCGGAGGGCAACAAAGAGGCGGCAATCGCAACGTGGCAGACGCCCCACCACACCACAGCGGAGCGTACCAAGTGAACATCCACGCCATGGTCGTGTGCGTCAACTTCGCCGACCTCGCCGCCCGCACCTTGCCGCACTGGCAGCCGGGCCTGGCGTCGCTGCTGGTCGTGTCCACCGAGGCTGACCGCGAGACGGCAGACGTATGCACGCTGCTGGGCATCGACCTATACACCACGGACGCATTCAAGCGGCACGGTGCCGCCTTCAACAAGGGGGCCGCGATGGAGGAGGCGTTGCCGCATGTGCCGTGGCGGGACTGGATTCTGCTATTCGACATCGACATCATCCCGCCCGCCCGCTGGTGGGAGCAACTCGGCGACCCGCAACCCGGCAAACTGTATGGGGCACACCGATGGGACGTGGACACCGACGCACTCATCATGGACCGCGAGTGGCCGGGATACTTCCAACTGTTCCACAGCGGCGACCCGCGAGCACAGGACCGCCCGCTGTTCGACACCGCGTGGCGCCACGCTGGCGGGTACGACACCGTGTTCCAGAATCGCTGGGGCGTGGGCGCAAACGACGATCACAAAGTGCGGCTTGACCTGCACCTAAAGCACATCGGTCAGACCGGCAACTGGTGGGGCAGAGGCGAACAAGAGCAACTTCGCCGCATGTACCGACTGCGGCGGCAAACCGGGTCTATGGCCCAGGAAAGGATCGAGTAATGGAGACGACGACAGCACGGAAGCGTGGTCGACCTGCTGGCATCACGCCGCCGCGAGACGTGGTGGTATGGGAGCCGGCCCGCTGCCCCAGGTGCGGCAGCCACGAGCGCACCCGCATCACCGCCACCACCATCCAGTGGTTTGAGGGCGAGTATCACGGCACGGCGTACAACTGCATCGTGCGGCAGTGGACGAAATGTGGCATGTGCGGCCAGGCCCGCGTGCAGCGGTCCTACCAAACGCGGAAGAAAGAGCAGGAATAGCGGGAAATCCTACAGCGGCCTTTGATAGCCAAGCCGACATTGTAGTAATGGCCGCAGGTCACCGGTATATACAGGGTGTGAGGCGGGAGCAATCCCCCAGCCCGGCGAAAGCCGGGCATTAGGACACACCCGGATGCCGGATAACAGCGCGACCATCACGCAACTGGAGGCCATCCTCAACAGCGGAGCCACCAGCGGCACCGTGGATGGGCAGAGCGTGTCGTTCCGGTCGCAGTCTGAAATCCGCGCCCGCATCCGCGAATTGCAGGAAGCCGACGATAGCCTGCGTGGGCGTCGTCCCCGCGTCGCCTCGATCCGCGTGGATACGGCATGGTAGACACCGCCGCCTTGCTGGACTTCGGAGCCGAGCGGATCACCCGCGATGGTTTCAACGCGCCGCCTCCGGCGACGCAGTTCGGCTACGACGCGGCGGAAAACCGGGGCCGACGCAAGGCACCGACCGGGCAACTGTGGTCCGAGGATCGCGAGTTGACCCAGGCCAAGCGGCGGGCCGTCCAGTCGGGCGTCCGCGATCTTCGCCGCAACTTCAGCGTGGCCGCGTGGATGATCCGCCGCCACCTCGATTACGTCGCGAGTTTCCGCTTCCGCAGCACCACCGGCGTCGATGCACTGGACGACCAGATCGACGAGTTCGTGCGAATCTGGGGCAAGCCGGAGAATTGCGACGTATCCGGTCGGTTCAGCCTGCGCCGGCTCGTGCGGCTGATGGAAGCACTGCGGGTAGTGGACGGCGACGCATTCGCCGTGAAACTGGCCGATGGCCGGGTCCAGATCGTCGAGTCGGATCGGGTACGCGAGCCGGTTGGCGGTGATCGCCAGTACCTTCCCCGCGACCTCGACTCGTTCGTGCAGGGCGTCAAGATCAATACCGCCGGGAAGCCCGTAGCATACGCGGTCCACAAGCGGGGCGCGGACGGGACCAATTTCGAGTTTGAGCGCACCGTCGCCGCCCGCAACGTGGTACACGTGGCCTACATCGACCGTATCGACCAGGTTCGCGGAATCTCGCCAATCGTCGCCGCGATGAACGACATGCGGGACTTGTACGAGGCGAAAGAGTACGCGCTGGCGAAGATGAAGGTATCGCAATTGTTCGCCCTCGCGTTCTTCCGCGATGCGACCGACGCCGCGGGCAACGTCAACGACAACGGCGAAGGTACGGACACCGCGCCAAAGTACGACGTGGACTTTGGGCGAGGCCCGGTGCTGCTGGACCTGGACCCTGGCGACAAGGCGCAGTTCCTGGAGAGTGCGTCCCCGGCGACGCAGTTCCAGGAGTTCTTCGACGTGGTGATCGGCATCGCCATGAAGGCGGTGGACATCCCGCAGAGTTTCTACAACGAGGCTCACACCACATTCCACAGCAGCCGGGCCGCGTTCAATCTCTATCTGAAAGCCTGCCGGTCAAAGCAGGAAGACTTGCAGCAGGTGTTGGACCAGTTGACCCTGTGGCGGCTGCAACTCGCCATCGCCGAAGGCCAGGTGCAACTGCCCGCCGGAATGACCATCGGGAATCTGCGATGGGAATGGAACCCGGATGGCGTGCAATGGTGGGACAAGGAAGCCGAGATTCGCGGAGACGCGGCGGCCATTGCGGGCGGTTTCGAGGACTGGGAAACAGTCGTCAAGTCCCGCACCGGCGGCGACATCTATCAGCACATCGACACCATCGCCCGCGTGCAGGACTACGCCAAGGCCAAGGGAGTATCGCTGACGTTGGCCTATAACACGGTCGTGGCGCGAAGCGAAAAGACAGCCGACGTTGGCGAGCAAGACGACGCAAAGCCGGAGAACGGAGGCGACAATGCCGAAGACTGAAAAGCACGTCCCCGCCGCTGCCGCCAGGTTCACCGGCGTTTGCGAGTTCGTCGCCACCGGCGAGGGCGCGACCGACAGCCGACGCTTCCGTATGCTCGCCCGCAGCGACAAGCCGATGGAGCACTGGTACTGGGGCAACATCGCCCACGACATGGACGGCATGCAGCACAAGGACCGCATCGCCGTGGACTACGCCCACAACGACGGCGAGGTCATCGGCTATGTCGATACCTTCGCAGTCGGCAAGGAAGGGCTGATCTTGGAGGGCGAGTTGGTGAGCCTGGCTGCCGGTGACCGCGCTGATGAGGTCTACCAGAAGGGCAAGGCTGGCATCCCGTGGGAAGCGTCCATCAACTTCGCCGGGCCGATGCGGGTGGAGGAAGTGGACGAAGACGAAAGCGCCGAGGTCAACGGCTACGAACTGGCCGGCCCGGCGGTCATCGTTCGCGAGTGGCATCTTCGCGGCGTCGCGATTTGTCCCTATGGGGCGGACGCGATGACGCAAACGCAGTTCAACGCACAAGACACCATCCCAGTCACCTACGAAAGGACCGACATGGACAGCAAGACCGACAAGACCGGCAAGGACTTCCTGGACGCCTTCGGTGCCCAGGGCGGCGTTTGGTTCGCCGAGGGCAAGGACTTCAGCGAGTGCATGAAGTTGCACATCGCCGGCATCAAGGCCGACAACGCGGCCCTGACCGAGAAGTCCGCCAAACTCGCCGCCGACCTCGACGCCGCCGTCAAGGCCCAGGCCGAAGCCACCGCCAAAACCGACGCCCTGGCCAAGAGCAACGCCGAACTGACCGCCGAAGTCGCCCGCCTCAAGGCCGCCATTCCCGCCGGCGAGGAGAAGCCGCTGACCGGCGGCGACGGCAGCAAGGTGTCCGCCAAGTCCGCTTTCACCCGTGCCGCCCGCGTGGGCAGCAAGTAACTAACTAACCAGGCGCTCCCGCCTCACAAAGGAGCGCCACAATGCCCGATAGCCTGTTCGCGCTGGCTGACCTGCTGAAAATCAACGACATCAGCCTCGCCCCCATCGACGTGACCGACCTGCTCAACGCCGCACCGCTGATCTCGCGCCTGCCGTACGTGCCCGCCACCCACGGCACCGTCCATAAGTACACCAAGGAGTCGACCGCTCCCACCGTTGGCTTCCGCGCCGCCAACGCGGGCCGGGCGTTCTCCAAGTCGGGCGACACCGAGGTCACCGCCACCCTGAAGATCCTGGACTGGTCCTACGCGGTGGACAAGGCCATCGCCGACGCCTACGTGCTCGGCGGTGCGTCCGCGTTCGTGGGCCGCGAAGGCCGCCGCCACCTGCGGGCCGCCCTGTTCGCCTACGAGAAGCAGATTCTCAACGGCACCGTGGACGGCGACGCCGCGGGTTTCGACGGCTTCGCCGACGTGATCGACCTGGCGAACGCCATGTGCGTCGACGCCGGCGGCACCACCGCCAGCACTGGGTCCAGCGTGTACATGATCCGGGCCGCCGAGTCCGACGTCATCGGCGTGCTGGGCAACAATGGCGTGTTCGACATGGCCGAGTCGGTCGTGCAGAACTACGTCGCGTCCGGCGTCAACCTGCCGGTGTACTACACCGCCGGCACCGGGTACTGCGGCCTGCAAGTCGGGTCGGCCCACAGCATCGGTCGCATCGCCAACCTGACCCAGGACAGCGGCAAGGGACTGACCGACGACCTGCTCTACGAACTCCAGAGCCTGTTCCCGACCGACCGGCAGCCCACCCACATCGTCATGAACCGCCGCAGCCGCGAGCAGTTGCGTGCCTCCCGCACCGCGACCAACGCGACCGGCGTGCCCGCTCCGCTGCCTGACCAGTGGGAAGGAATCCCGATCATCCCCACCGACGCCATCCTGAACACCGAAACCATCCTCACCGGCTCGTAACGCGACATCCCACCCTCCCTGCGCCCCCGGCGGTCGCTCGCACCGACCGCCGGGGCTTGACGGAGACGCCATGCCCAGCATCTTTGCCAATGCAATCGGCGCGATGCAGACAGCCCTGATGGGCATGGCTGGCGAGTCGGTGACCTACTCGCGTGGCGCCACCGAACTGGACATCACCGCCCTGGTCGGCGACACCCGCACCGAGCAAACGCTCGACGGCGGGCAGATCATCGACAGCCGGGTGCGTGACTTCCTGGTCGACGCCGACGACATCACCGACCTCGACGAGCCACAAGCCGGCGACCGCATCCGGCAAACAATCGGGTCGACCGTCTACATCTTTGAAGCCATGGAAGTCGCTGGCGAGGTGTGGCGGTGGAGTGACCCGCAACATAACCGATACCGCATCCATGTGCGGTTTGTCGGCACGGAAGCGGCAAGCACATGAGCGACTGGAACCACAACGAGAAGTTTGTCCTCGAAACCCTGGCACGGCTGGACGCCAGAAGTGAAAAGGTTGCCGAGGACGTGGCGCAACTGTTGACCATGATGGCAATCATGCGGCAGGAACAGGAGCGGCGGCAGTGGTGGACGCGCGCTGCGATCGGCGCCGCACTTACCGCGGTCGTGTCCGCCGTGTTCAACTTCATGCACGCAAAACCCTGATGAGCCTACAGCAAGACATCGCGGAGGCGGTCAAGGACGTGCTCAACGGCACGACCTTCGACCCTGCGTTTGTGGCGACTCGCCAGTGGCGTCCCACGGCGGAACTGAACGACCTGGAAACCCTGACCGTGACTGTCGTGCCCGTGGCGCTCGCCATCGAGCCGGGCACGCGGAGCGACCATTACCAGACGGTGGACGTCCAGATCGGCGTCATGCGCAGGCTCACCGGCAACGGCGACGCCGCTGACATCGCGGAGATCGTGGACCTCGGCGAGGCAATCGCCGACCACTTGCGTTTCCGCAAACTCACCAGCCCGGCGGCGTCGTTCGTCCGCCTGGCAATGGCCGGGCCAGTGCAAGAGCACCTAGACGCAGCCCGCACCGTGACCGTGGTACTCACCGCCTCTTACAGGGTGCTGCGATGATAGGTTTCACCACCAAGATCACGGCAGCCAAGGGCGGGTTCTTTGACCGCGCCGCCGTGCAACTGGCGATGGACCGCCGCGCCGCTGTAGTGCTGAGTGGGCTTGGCGCGTTCGTGCGTCAACGCGCACGATCCAGCATCCGCGCTCCCGGTAAGCGCAAGCAAGCCAGCAAGCCCGGCAAGCCGCCCAAGAATCAGACCGGCCTACTGCGCGACAATATACTGTTCTGGTACGACCATGGCAATCAAGGCGTTACCATCGGACCTATCATGCTCAACCGGCCATCGCCGCGATGGGTGATGGGCACCAACAAGCCGACGCCCGCCGTATTGGAGCATGGCGGCACGTTGCGAGTGCATGAGGTGCAGGTCGGCGGACGCTGGTGGAAGGTGCCGCCCAACGACCCGTGGCTGTCGCGCGGCAAGATGCGGTTTGCTATGCGTCGCGAGCGCAACCTGACTATCGCCCCCCGCCCATATATGCATCCAGCACTGGAAAAGACGTTGGGCAACCCAAGGGAAATGATGAAGTTGTGGCGTAACGCCATCCGTGTGAAATAACAGACGTCGCTCCCGCCTCACACAGGAGCGACGAACATGGCATCCATCCTCGGACTTGACTGCAAGGCGTACTACCTCAGCACGGGTACGCGGGCGTCGTGGGACGGCAGCACGCCCGCGCCGGCGGCCCTGACCGAAATCACGGTCATCCGCGACGTGACCCTCAACCTGAGCCGCAGCGAGTCGGACGTGACGACTCGCGGGTCGAACGGCTGGCGGCAGACGCTGACCACCCTGAAAGAGGGCGAGGTCACGTTCCAGCTCGTGTGGGACACCGATGACGCCAGTTTCACCGCGATCCGAAACGCCTGGCTCAACGGCACCACGCTGGCCGCGGCGTTCCTGACCGGCGCCAAGGACGAGGCTGGTGCGGAAGGGCTGTACGCCGACTTCAACGTCGCCAACTTCACCCGAAACGAAGGGCTGGAGGAGGGCGTAACGGTCGACGTGTCCATCCGCGTGGCCTATTCCGCCGTCGCGCCCGACTGGGTAGAGGTGACCACGTGATGAACTGGACGGACAACCAAGGCATGGCGTGGTCGCCACGCTTTGACCTGGGCGTCGCTTGCGAGGTCAAGCGGCAACTGGGCATCGACGTGCTGGCCGCCGGCCACGACGTGTTCCGCAAGATCAGCGAGTCTATCGACGTGCTCGCCGAGGTGCTGTGGTTGACCCACGCTGACCAGGCCGTCATGCGTGGCGTCGACCGCAACGAGTTCGCCAAGCGGTTGAGCGGCGACGCGGTGTTGCACGCAAGCGACGCATTGACCGACGCCCTGATCGAGTTTTTCCCGTCGCGCCAGCAGCCGACCCTGCGGCACCTGCTGGCGATAAGCCGGGAAGCCGCAAAGCGGGACGTCGAAAGGGCGGCGGCGATGGCGACGGCGCTGACGCCGGAAGCCCTGGCGCTTGGCAACGAGTCTGGGAACTGGCCGGCGTCGTCGGCATCGACCCCAGCCGAGTGACCTTGCGGCAGTTGTTGTGGATGGCGGACGGCAGGAGACGCGACCGATGGGACCACACAGCCTCAACGCTCTACATGCTGGCCTGCATCCATCGCGACCCGAAGCGGCCCGCCCCGGAGTACGCCACCTTCCATCCGTACCTGGCGGCCAAGCCGCCCAAATCCGACATCAGCGTCTTGCGGCAGTTGCTCAAACCACGCTCGCGTGCGTCGCCATCGCCATCCTGACCGGATGCCCGATGGCTTGCTCCGCACCCGCGTACAAGCCCGCCAAGCCGAGCAAGCCCGGCACGGTGGCAATGACGCGAGTGCATGAAATCCTGACCACGACTACTGCGGCTGTCGCCAACATACCGGCGACCACTGAGGGGCCGGCGGCAGTCTCCCCGCCGGCCCCGCCGCCTT
>ERZ869925.1174-NODE-1174-length-12804-cov-11.764687_pt1 | contig 12804 bp, 12 predicted proteins | sample MGYA00579311_ERZ869925 | MGnify/ENA primary metagenome ERZ869925 (study PRJEB32216, sample SAMN09231817) | wastewater metagenome | place: USA: Maryland | collected 2016-07-30 | study: EMG produced TPA metagenomics assembly of the PRJNA472060 data set (Reclaimed...
TGTTTAGTTAGCCAATAATAGAACGTCAGGATTAAGATGCTGAAGTTCGGATCACAACCGCAGCAGTTGGAAGACCAATTGCAATTGCGTGATCGTGAGTTGCACGGAGTGCCTTTTGGTTAGCAGCAAAGACGTTCTTTCCTCCAACAGTTGCACTGTCAGATTGAGCGAGTGTCATTGTACCTTTATCACCAAGGATCAAAGCCTTTCCTATGTTAGCGAACACACCGAATTTTGTTGAAACGGCAGTTTGTGCGTTTGTTGGAAGTTGATCAGTAGTGTAAACAGGGAAGCCCCAAAGTTCACCGGCAGGTTGAATTCCCTCCTTTTTGAAGTTCATTGCAACGATACCACCGTTTGCACCTACAACGTAAGTTCCGGCAGTGTCCTTCTTGATGCGGATTTTTGCCCATACAGTACGGTTGAAGTAGAATGCAGCGCCATTCAATAGGCTTTCAGGCATAGACGCAATAACGTCTGATGCTTCGTCCATGTCGAATGATGCGAAAGTTGTCTTTCCAGTTGCATGAGTGAACACAGTCACTTCGTTTGATCCAAGGAACCCAACGAAAGGTGATCCTGCGAAAGTTCCACCCTTGAAACCTTCCTTGTCGAGTTTCACTGCAAGACCTTCGGCGATAAGACCGATAAGCCAGTCAGTAAGGTTCACAGATGTGTTTGAAAGCATTGTGTTTGAAACACGAAGCAACACATACCATGTTTTTGCAACAAGTTTTGCGTCAGCGAATGTGACGGTTGACTCTGTTCCTTCAGTATCTTCACCAAGGTATCCACCTTCAAGGTCAGACGCACTGTAACGTGGAACGTCCATTGAAGTTGTACCCATAGGAAGACGCATTGCGTCACGAGCGACGATACCTGCTGATGCTGCTACACGAAGAATTCCGTTGTATAGTTCAGTCGGGATCAAGTAGCCTCCTGCTTCATCAGATGATGACAAGATTGCTGCTTTCGCACGTCCGTTTTGTAATGAGCCATTTGCGATGTTTTTGAAGTCTTCCGCTAGGGCCAACTTCTGATCGTCGTTGAGGCCTGAAGCGTCCTGACCGTACATAGCACGTTCAAGTCGCATCTTTGCAACGATTGCTTTCACTTGATCTGAAACTTGTCCTTCGACAACTTCAGGAAGTGACTCTTTGATTGATGCAGCGACAACGCCTTTCATTTCAGCGCGTACTGCTTCGAGTGTTTTTTCGTCCATATATTTATGTGATGATTAAAAAACTTTTAATAATAAGAAGACTAGTTCGTTTCGATATATTTCGAAGCGTCCTTTTTTGCGTCGTGCAACACATCTGAAAAGATTGTTGCAATATCCTGCATGCCTTTTCGAAGTTTGAGGAAGTCTTCAATTGCCTCCACCTCCGATGTCTTTACGCGCTCCATAGGTGCTTGTTTGCCTTCCTCATTTGAGTCAGCAGCAAGCACTTCTTCCAACGCCAAGATTGCATCAGTGATTTTCGCCTTGTTCGCACTTGATAACACTCGACCTGCTTTCAATGTGACAGCGTGTTTTGCCTTCAATTCGGCAATATCACGTTCCACAACCAAGCGTCCTTCCGTTGTCGCACCTGTTATGAGTGAAACAAATTCAGCAACAAGATTGTCGAATTCCTCCACAGGTGTTTCCTCGTCAAAGTATACATCACAGAATGCCCAGAATAGACGGTCCATTTTCTCAAATTTCGCATACTTTTCTTTTCGCATATCAATTTCAGCAACTTCATCAGACAAAAGGCCTTTTTCTTCCGGTTCAGGTGTTTCAACAACATCTTCTTCGGGAGTTTCAACCGGTGTTTCGATTGTTTCTTCAGGTGTGTCCTCGACAGGTGTTTCAACTTGTGGTGTGGTGGTGTTTTCTTCAGAGTTATCCACAGTTTCGTCAACCTTTTCTTCTTCAACCGGTGTTTCGATGTCATCACCATGCTTCACCTCGCCAAGGAACACGCCTTTTGCGATAAGTTCTTCAACATTGAAGCCTGATTTCCCAAGCGCGAGTGCATAAGGGTTCGCAGGAATAGACACAAAGGACCATTCGAGCAATTCTGACTTCGTGATTGTTGAACCGTTGTATTCTTTTGGAATGAAACCGATTGATGATGTGTTCAACATCTTCGCGTCATAGAGTCTTCGAAGTGTTTGAGCGAATTCATGATCAGCGAAACGACCCTTTGCGACTGTTTGAGTTTGTGCGCCAAGGTTTCGTGTGTAGATTTCATCTGTAACACCGACCGGGATTTGATTGTGATTGTGTCCCCATAGCACAACAGGGTTTTTCATGTAAGCCGTGAAGTCAATTCCCTTTTGGTCCACGATTTCACCGTGACGGTCAATGTCATCGGTTGAGATAACTATTTCAAAAGTTCCAGTGTCGCCAACCTCTTTGATTGCCTTCAATGTGTTTTGAAATTCTAGCGACGAAAACTTTGCAAGCATGTCGCTTGCAACTTTTTCTGTTAATTTTAGTACGCCATCATTTTTCATATTTGTATTGTAGCACTTTTTTGAAAACAAGTGCAATGGTTAATGAATAATTATTTCCCCAAGCGACCTTTTTGAATGTCCTCGACTACGTTCAAAAGTTTCTTTGGTGTCTTGAAGCCCAGTTTCCCCATATTCTCCATGATTGAAATGAATTCAGTTGCCGCAAGGAATGCAATCATGATTTCATCTGCCCCGACATTGTACCCGATTGATGTTTCAAGCAGGTATCCTGCCGAGATCATGGCGAAGTATGTGAGTAACTTCACCCCGGACCTGAATATCTTTGCGGATTTGATTTGTTGGTCCGTATATTTCGCAGCGCCAACACCAGTGAGGAAGTCAATGACGATCAGTATGAAGACCGCTGTCATTTCGGTTGTTTTCGAAGGGTCAAAAAGAACAGCAAAGGCAGCAGCAACCCACACTTTGACGAGTATGTTTGAAAAGATTTTTTGCATGATAGGGTGTGCCTCCGCTAGTCGTTCTATTGCCATATGTTTACATTATACCCGAATGATTGATTGATGAAAGTTGTTCGACCGTGATTTGAGTATCTGACACCTGTTTTTCAATCTCAACTACCTGTTCAAGATTGCCTTGTGCGATTGCCTCTTTCTTTTGGAATTCGAGGTTTTCAAGTTTCCTGTTCAATATTGTGATGATTTCTGTGATGTTCATATATTAGTAAATTAGTGCCTTGTACATAATACGAGATGTACACAGTGCAATGAATAAAAATTTCCCTCCGTCTTCACCTGAAACAATTTCCATTAAGTTCCCGATGTGGACCGTTCCTTGTGTCGCGGTTGTTTGAAACGCTCCGTCGACCTCGCCTGTGTTCACATTGAGCGCAAATATATAGATGAAGTCAGCAGCAATACATGTGGTGAAATAGACAGTGTCTTCGCCGTCATACGCATATGATGAACCTGTTGTCAGGGTTTCTGATTGCGGTGAATAAAACTGTGTGAAGTCCCACCAGTCTGTATTGATTTGGTATTCATCGATTATGTTTGTAGCACCTCCGCGTGGGATCAGGATTGTGTTTGCTTTTGTTGCAGCATCACTATTCCCGAATATCCAACGCGCACTGATACCAACTGAACGAGGTGCAATCGCAAGGATTGAATACGTTGAAGTTGTATCCGGGAGGGTGATTGTCGATATAGTGAGGACCGTTGCTGTGTTTGAAGCAATGGTTGCTTCCTGACGCTGTCCGGTTCCTGCTGTAATGACAACACGCTTTCCTGCCCATTGGTTCACAATCCAGTTCTTTGTCGTGTCAGTGATTGTTGTCGTTGAAGCAGCAGTCATGGTCCCGAATGTGTCCATGATGCGGTATTTCGTTGTTGCATCAGGTGTGAATGACTGTGTTGAATAGGTGAGTGTTGTTGCTGTGTTTGATGTGATAGCAAATTCACTTCCGACACCGGTTCCGGCCACAATTCTGATGCGATAGTTTGCCCATTGGTTTGTTGCCCATGCCTTTGTTGAGTCAATCAATGTTGTTGTTGATCCACCTGTCGCACGTCCTGTTGGACCCTCGTTCGGTGCTTTGTACTGACGATCGTTTCCGATTGCTTCAGGTTGCATGATCACATATCTTGAAGTTCCGTTCACACCGGCCACGATTGTTGCAACAGTGATTGTTGTTGCTGTGTTTGATGTAATTCTTCGAAGTTGAGTTGTCGGCGCTGTACCGGCAACATCAAGTTTGATGATCTTTCCGACGTGTTCATTCACGGCCCAGTTCTTTGAAGCATCAACAATGACTGTCGTTGATTGTGAGTTTGATGCAACAGCAGTCGCAGTCGCAGTGATGACAATATCAAAGGTGTTCAATGCGTCGATTGCAAGGATTGTATATGTCGTATTCCATGCAGCCTCAACAATACCGGCCAAGGTGATTGAGTCACCGACAGCAAGGTTCAAGTTTGTTGCTGTTGTGATACGTCCAACAGTTCCGATTGATGTGATTTCAACAGTGAGTCCAGTTCCAACACCACTGATTGCGGTTGTTGCCTTTCCTGTTCCTGTTGTATAGGTGAGGCCTGCTGAATATAGTTCAACGGCTGTCACCACACCACCTGCACTGACTGAAACGACACGTCCTTTTCCAACTGTTCCACCTGTTGTGATGTTGAATAGATCACCGACAGCATATCCGGTCCCACCTGCTGTTGGTGTAGCGTTCAACGCAGTAATTCCACCGGTGTTTCGGACCGCTGAATTGATTGCAAAAGGTTCCTGACCTGCGAATGAAACAGTCATGTTTCGAGTGATACCATAATCAATTGAATGTGAAGTGTGCCATGCGTCCTCCTCGATTGAGTATTGATATACTGATGAAGCACCGTTTCCAAACAAATATATTTTGTTTGTGTCAGGATAGATTGAATATTCTGAAGTTGCATCAGGTGTAATGTCCCAAGGTTTTGCAACTTCGTACATTGTCGCAGTATTTCCGACGATACGTCGACGCTGTCCAATACTGGTTCCGCCAGTGATACGGATTTCATAGTTTGTGTATCGATCAACAGTGAGTGTTTTTGTTCCGTCTGTAAGTGTACGCGCTGAACCTGCACTTGCTGTTCCACTATCGAGCAATGTTTCTTTTGAAATGAGTGTCATGTCAAAGTCAGTTCCAAGAGCCGCAAGAAGGTTTCCTCCGAGCGGTGTTTTTGTGGTCCAAGTATCTGACAAAACGTCATAATATTGGAATGATGAAAACGGTGCGGCTGCTGTTGCTGAAAGCATAAACACGCCACCACCTTTGATGACGTATGAAGAAGTTGCATCAGGAACAACGGTCCATGATGAATTGACTGTGATGTCAGATGACTCGATGTAGTAGATTGCTTGAAGTCCTGCTGTCGCTACCGGAACGGCATATGGTGCTGTTGCTGAAAAGACAGTGTTGTTCCATGGTTCAAGTTGTTGATAGTTCGCATCTTGAAAATAGAGTGTTGTTGCATCATTGTATAGAACCTTTCGGACCTGTGATGCACCAGTACCATACACAACACGGACCTGATACCCGATCCATTGATTGATTTTCCAACGTCGTGTCGTATCTGTGAGCAATGTTGCTGATGCAGCAGTCACAATTCCAGTGTCCCTGATTGAAACAGGGGACACACCGTTGATTGTTCTGATTTGTCCGACTCCTTTTCCTGAAGTGATTTCAATTTCAAGCCCATTCAATACGTTTGAGTTGAGGCCTGCAATAGTAAGTCCACCTGAAACACCTGCAAGGACGTTTCCACGATACCCACCGTCTGCATAATATCGAAGTGATGCCGCGGTCACGGCTGCAATGTTCGGTGAAGCAAGTTTCTGATGTGTATCCTTCCATGTGTCATAACGATAAAAGAGCGCACCTGACATGTAATAAACATATCGTGCTGCACCTGATTTCTGTGATGTCATCGCTGCAATGGCGCTTGTTGCTGTACGCAATTGAGCCGTTGGAAGCCACACCGGAGTATCGAAGATTTTTTTGTTGTTGTTTGTATACATAAATTCTCGTTGTTAATTATTAAAATGAAACATTGGCACGATTTCCAAGTGCGAAGGCTGACCGAGCCGTGTTGACTTGAAGATCGAGTGCATTCAACCCACCCATGTTTGATTGGTTCGATACTGTTCCCACTGTGGTGACAGTCGAAACGGTTGTGACTGCTGACACTGTTCCTATGGTCCCGGAGTTCACATCGATACTCAATCGATATGATCCGTTTGTCACAATACTCAACGGCCTCAACAATTGTAACAGTTGGCGCATGAATATGTCATCATTTTCGGAAGTTTCCTTCAGTGCAGCAATAGCGCTGTTGAGTGTATCGAGATTTTCATCAGTCGCCGGATTGATACGATCACCGTTCGCGTCCTTGATGCCGACATTTTCAACACTGCTTCCACCGCCTTGCTGACCACCTCGACTTCCCTGTCCAACAACAACGACTTTTCCGTCATGACCTGATCCAATATCTTTGAGATCAACCGGACGACCAGTCTTTGAGTCGGCAAGGACCACAAGTTGCGGTGTCGTGTAGTGTTCTTTCGAAGGCATCACCCGGAAAACCTTTTGAGAAAACTTGTTGAGAAATGAAAAGAGGCCTTCCATAACAACGCCCAAAACCGCAGCGAGTGCGGTCCATGTTCCTGCGTCTGCTTCAGTCTTCACAATCCCTTCAATCTTGACTGCGTTCTTGACCTCAATCGGACCATTGATTTTGACTTCTTCGACAGGGTCCTTGTACCACTTTGGACGTGCTGTCTGAATGATGTCGATGTATTTCGGGAAGGTGAATTTGTTTGCTTCAACTGAAGCCTTCACCTCTTTCATCACAGTGACAAGGTCCTTGTTGCTGACACTTTTTTGAATATCGCCAAGGAGTTTGATTGTCTTCTTTTCGTTGTTCGCGGTGATCGATGCAATCAACTGCTTCTTCAACTTTACAAGGTCAACTTTTTGTCCTGACTTTGCAGCATCAAGACGCTGTTTCACTTTCGCAATAACAGCGGCTTGAAGTTCTTTTGTTTTAGGCGTTTGGTGTTTCATAGTCAAGTGCTGTGAGAAGTTCTTTCAGGAATGCGTCAGTGTCACTGTCCGCACTCTTTTCTTCTGAAGGAGTATTCTCGTTATCTTTTCGAGAAACGACCGCATTTGTAAAGCATCGACAATTTGCGTGAAGGGGAGGATCAACAACATCACCGAAACTGACCTGCATTGTGTTTCCATTTGAACCCCGGACGCTTTCACCTTCATCAAAGAATGTTTCATCGATGCCGACTGTGGTTCCGTTCATAGGTCCGCAATATTCACACACCATTTCATCTTCGGCAGTGTGCCATTTTACCTCCGACACAACACCTGATTGTCTGTATGCTTCACGCGCTGATGCGTTTGCTGCTGAAAATACTGTTGTTCGTGCAACTGTTTCAGCACGATATTTTGATGTGAGTTCAAAGACATCTGCAACACGCTGTGTGAGTTTTGCCATTGACTCGCCTGCGCCCACTCCTTCACCAAGTGTGTTGTTGAGCAACTTCAATGTGGTGTCGGTGTATGACTCGCCTGTGAGTTTCAACATCTGTGTCAATCTCTTTTGAATTTCTGCATTGTTTGGATTGAATGGTTCTGAAGTGTTCAATCGTGCAGCCTGTGCAGCACCTTCGGCCTGCAAGAGTTCTTGAAGGACCGGAATTGTGATGCCGATGAATAGTTCTTCAACTTTTGCTGTGTTGAATAGATCCTTCACAATAATGTCAACGGCTGTTTTTCTTTTGATACCCTTTTCAAGTTTGTCGAGATTTGCCAAGACTTCTTCTTTGACAAGGTTGTCATGTCGGACCACCGCTTCAACGAATTGTTTTTCGAATGGTGTCACTCGTGTGATGAATTGCTTGTGTACAATTTCATCAAGTTGTTCTTCAGTCAGTGACTTCGTAAGTGCAAGAGTGAGTTTGTCTGCAAGGTTATCCATTGCATTGTCCTGCTTCTTGAATTCTTTGAGTCGTGTCGGAAGTGATTTGTTTTGCTTGTGTTCAATGGTTGCAACTGATTTCTGTGTTTCAACAGGGGTCCCGATTGGTATTGCTGCGAATGATCCATACACTGCGTCACCGTTTGAGATAGCAGGAAGACCCATTTCAGCACGAACCTCGTTGATTGATTGATATGATTGACCACCAAGAGCAACCTGACGTTTTCGAAGATCAAGTTCATCGTTCTGTGGCACAAATTCTTCATAATCAAAATATAGATTTTCAGCACCGGTGAATGACGGCAAGTAGTATTCATTCAATGAAGCAAGCATGCGTTTGATTTTCGGTTCGATAGTGAACGCAAGGAACACATAGTTCTTTGCTTCAGCATCAGCACGGCTTGACCCGATTTCAGATATACCGACAACAGATTTTGGAACCCCGAAACCTGAAAGGATTTTGTCACGGAAGCGATTGTCTGCTTCGCTGAATTCCATGTCGCGAGGGTTTGCACCTTGATTTGCAACCTTCACATCTTTTGGAAGGAATGCTGCTTTGTGTGCATTGCCGGTCCCACTGTTTCGCATAGCATATCCAAGTTTTGCGAGTTCAAGGCCTTCTTGTGTTGACTCGTTTGTTTCAAAGAAGATTGAAGGTGATGATCCGTTCTCAAAGAATATTCTGTTCCATTCAGTCGCAGCATTGTCGACATCAACCCATTCGGCGATGTGTTCAAGTGTTCCTGCACCGGTGAAAGGTGATGAAGGGTTCGGATATTTCAAGTGTATGATTTCATCAAAGTTTTTTGCAATCGCACCGTTCTTCCCGGTGATTTTGTATCCGATAGGTTCAAGACCTGTTGAGTCCATGACGATTGAAATGTTTTGCGGAGGGACCGGAATGAGTTTTGTCGGGTTCTTCGGATTGTCCTTCAAGATGTATGCGTTCCCTGTAAGTTCGAGATATGCGAAAAGTAAATACGAAAAGTCGCGACCTGTCATGTACGCGTTTGGTTTGTCAAGAAGCAATGCTGCTTTGTGATCAATCAAGATTTCGTCGTCGCCTGTCTTGTTATATCGGCGAATACGAAAGTTGATGCCTGCTGATGTGTCTGCAATTTTGTCGACACACACATATACCCAGTTTTTATAGTTGGCCATTAAATTTTGGACCGAAGTATTGCGAGAGAGTCCGGCATTTCCGCCGTTTGTCACTGAAGACCATGAAGCCTCTTCAGGGTTCAACGCCTTTGCGATTTGTTTTCGAAGTTTTTTGAACATAAATTTGTTTTGATAATAGTTTGACAGGTTGATAATGTTTTTATTATAGCAAAAAATAAATTGCAAGACGAATTTCCTAGCCCCATATCATTTGAATTGATCCACCTTCGGAAGGTTTTTGAAATGCAAGTGCTAGTGCATCACCGATGTTTGGTGATGAAACGCGTCGCGCTGCCATGTCTTCTTTGCTTTCGAGTATCATTTGACCATTCGACTTGATCTTTGATTTTGGTTTTGCGAGTTCATACCACCCTTCGTGTTTTTCAAGGATAGCATCGCGCAACCATAGACGCATGAGGTCCCAACCTTCACAACGAATGTTCGCATAGTGTTCAGGATCTGTTGCAGGCTTTGCCACGTTCACCCCTTGCACTCTTGCGCGGACCTTTGGAAGTTCTTGCAAGCGGTCAAATATACCTGATCCAAGACCGATGATGTCGACACGGCCCTTTGCTTTCGGATATTTTTCAAGGTATTGCACCATTTTTCCAACAAGAACCATGGTGTCTGATGACGCGATTTCCTCCAACACCATTGCATAATTTCCTTTTTTATACACGAATGCTGCCTTGTCTTTACCACGTCGAGCAGGGTCAAGCAACACGAATTCTTCTTCACCGTACATTTCACGTTCCGCATCGATAGCCTTTTCAACTTCATCGACGCTGATGAGTGTGTCTGTTTCATGCTTTGGAAATTCACCGAGTACACGCACACGATAGATGTCCGAGTCTTCACCGTATTTTGATTTCATTTCCTGCACCCAGTCCCATGTCGCGAGTCCGGGAACCAACTGCATACGCTTTTGCACATTCGGAACGTCGAATGCTGAAATGTGGATCTTGTTATATATCGGGTCCTTGAATGCAGCAGCAAAGTCACCATTGTTTCGTGTCGGGTTTCCGATGAGGACCAAGCGCACTGTTGAACCTCCGGCCATAGCACCTTCGATTGCTTCGAATACACGAGGGTGAACCCCGGACGCTTCGTCGATAATGACCAACATGTTTTTGGCGTGCCACCCTGCGAATGCTTCCATTGCCCCTTCACCGTCACCGGTAGTGAACCCAAGTGCGAACCAGTCTTCATCAATCGACAATGCTGTCTTCAATAGTTTCCCACCGAGTCTGATTTTTGCTTTGTTGTGTGCTGAACGAAGGTTTCGCCAAAACTGATTTTCAACCTGACGATGTGTCGGTGCTGTGTTGATGACAACCGAGTTCGAGAATGAAAAGAGGAACCACAACGCGATGCGAGAAATGGACCACGTCTTCCCTGATGAGTTTGATGAACGGATCGCGGTTCGACGGTGTTTCGTTATACTTTGAACAATCTCGTATTGTTTGGACCAAAATTCAACACCCAAAATATCCCTGAAAAATGTTTCAGGTTGTTCAATCCATAATTGCTGCAAGGCCGATGTTTCATCAAGACTGATGCGTTCATCGTTACTTGTCGGAATTGCCAGTTGTTGAAGAAGGTTGTTTTCCATGTTGTTTGAGAGTATTTCGCAAGATGTCGGCGAGGGTATCACCAACTTCATGCTTCACGTCGAGTTTATCCGACCATTGCTCGATCACTTTGAGGAAGTTTTCACGGTCCTTGAATGAGGTCCCTCCCTTTGTCATAGCGTTGTTGTACATAGAAAACATCACGTTCTTTGTGAGTTTCTTTGCCCACACTCGAATGTCGGCCAACGTGTCGCGCTTTGAGATGTCCATATTCCACCCGGTCAATGTCGTCTGATCAAGATCAAAGTGTTCAGCAAATTGCTTTTGTGTTTTTATTTTTATCAATTCAAGAATAATCGGGTCATCAATGCGGAGTTTCTCAATGACTTCATTCACGGTCCCGGCGATAGGTGAAAGGATCATAGGCGGAAGTGATTTCCATAGACAATACAATTCGAATTCACGAGTCCGCAAATGAGTGACAATGTTGTCTTTGTTCTTTGTTTTTTTATCTTGTTTTACAATCGGCGCTTTAGGTAGACGCTTTGTCGACGCATGCAGCGATAATTTGTCGGTGTTCGATTTCTTCATATAAAAAATTATAGCATTATGCAATAGATTTGAAAACAAAAAAGCACCCGAAGGCGCTTTGATGTCAATTTATTTTTTCAATAGTTTCTTTCGTTTTTGCTGACCACGTTTTTTGATGCACTCTTTTCGGTCACATGTTGACCAAGAAGGGACATCAAGAGGGTGTTTGCAATACTTGCAACGAGCCTTTTCACTCATGTTTGTTTTGTTTCAAGTCCTTCGCCATTTTGCGATATTCTGAAACATAGTTCGAAAATGCGACCACGAGTTTTGTATAGTTGTTAGGATCAGCATGCACCATTGCGTTTGCCAGTGCTTTGACGAACGAACCTCCGAAAGTTTCCATTGCTGCAATCATTTCAAGATCTTTTTTCATTATTGAAAGAATTTATTGAATAGTGCATGCGTCAGTTCGACATCACCCAACGCGCGGTGCTGAATGATATTCGTTCGATCAATACCGTAATGATCACAACAAATACCAAGATTGAATTTGAGTCCGAACACTTTTTGTGACATGACACGTTCAGCGAATTCACCGAAGTTTTCATCATCACGTTGACTCAATCCCATTTTTTGACCTTTGAACATTGCAGCAGTATCGAATGCAGTGAGCATCAGAAATTCTCGAAGGTCCTTGATTTGTTCCGGTGTGTATTTCAACACATCGGCAACAGTTCCAAGAAGAAAAGGAATGTCGAATTTCACTCCGTTGTGAGTGACGTTCATTTCTGAACGTGTGATATATCTCAAAAATTCAACCAAGCATTCTTCAGGGTCACGACCTTCAGCCGCTATGATTTCAGGTGTGATGTGTGTGATTTCAATGATTTCCTGCGGTATTTCGACCTTGTTATCAAGAACCCAGTGTTTTTTTTCGACTGTGTCGTCATCAAAAACAACGAATGCACCGATTTCAAGTATTTTGCACGCAGGTGCAACGAAGCCGGTTGTTTCAAGGTCCCATATTACCTTCTTTATTTTTTTTGGTTGTGTGATTTCCATAGATGTTTGCTATAAGATATTTATTATTGCCCCCACTGTTTTGATAATCACCAAAAGCACCAAGCCAATTGCTGTGAGGGCCAAAAGTATTGCGATGATTTTGTGTGTTGTGTTGTGTTCTTGCATATATTATTCGATAGGTGTGTGATAGATGATGACTTCGACATTTTTTCTTCCCCATTCCCATGCGTCCTTCGTTTCTGAAGTCCACACATCGAAGAAGTTTCCTTTCCGGTATCGCTCGTGCATTCGGTCATTACAGTGATACATCTTCCCTCCAATTTCAACCGGTGTCCCGAATTTTAGTCGAGCCGGGCAAGCGATTGTTCCTTCGCCTACCGTGTCACCATTTGCAGTGATGAAAGGTGTATCATCTGTTTGACCAACTTCCGATGAATACTTTGTCACTACCCCTGAAACTATTTCTTTTTCAAAATTAGCGTATGCCACCGTCGGTGTCCCCAGTTCCTGAAGTGTTGTCA
>ERZ869925.1175-NODE-1175-length-12792-cov-45.991364_pt1 | contig 12792 bp, 15 predicted proteins | sample MGYA00579311_ERZ869925 | MGnify/ENA primary metagenome ERZ869925 (study PRJEB32216, sample SAMN09231817) | wastewater metagenome | place: USA: Maryland | collected 2016-07-30 | study: EMG produced TPA metagenomics assembly of the PRJNA472060 data set (Reclaimed...
GTATATGCTACACTATAATCAACATCTTTGTTTTTTACTTGTGCTGCAAAACCTGCGAAATCTTTACTTACATTATTAAATGATTGAATGAAAGAATCTTTCTGAACTTTAAAAGCCGCCAACTCTTCTGGCATTGGCTCTTTAGCTGAATTAATCTCTCTTTCTATATTTGGTAAAGTTATCCCTGTATTTAATTTTTGTATATCCGGTAATGCTAACTTAGCCTCTATCAATAATTCAGCTTTAGCATCTTTTACTTTTTCATCCCATTCTTCTTTAGCAATTTCATACTCTGTTATTGTATCAAATTTGTCTTCTTGTGGCTCTTTTGGTATGCCAAACTGCTTATTAAATTTGTGGTTTATATCGTCTTCCGAAAGAGTGCCTTTATACTTTTGTTGCATCTGAAACTTTACTATTTCGGCAGCAGTATTTTCATTAACATCTGTATTTGCAAATTTTTCAATTTTCTTTTTATTACTAAGAAATTCAAATAATTTATCTTCATTTTCTGGTTTTAAATAATCAAGTATCTTAAATCCATTTTCATCAACCTCAAATTTTTTTAGCTTTTCTTTTGTTGCTTTTAACTCTTCTCTTTCTGCCTTTAATATAGCAGGGTCTTCAATTTCAAATTCTTTTTTTAGCCATTCTACTGGAACCTGAATTTCAGTTACCTCATCTTTTTTCTCTACAATTACATCTTTTACTTCTTCTTTAATTTCAGTATTTACTTGTTGGGAAGGTTCGTTATCCCCAAATGCTACATTCTGTAAAATAGTGCTAACATCTACTGTTTCTGTTTTCTGTTCTTCTTCAAGAACTTGTTCGTCTGCCATGATTAATCTATTTTTTGGTTAAAAATTAAAAGTTTATAAACATTTGTACCTGCTGCTGCCGGACTACCTTGTAATCTTAAAAACTGTGCATTAACATCATACTCATAAAGACCTGCTCCATAAATATAATTAACGGATGTTCCTGTTTGCAGATTTTTAGCTTGTACTGAACTAAAATTAGTAGCCAACGTAGCATTTCCTTGCGTAGAGCCATTTGCTCCACTATCATTGCTTGCTTGTATAGCTAAAGACCCTGCGTTTAATGTTACTATCTGAACGGTTGCCTTATCCCATCCTGATAAGTCAACTGTTATTTTATACAGAGAATTAAATTCTGTTGCATAGTCTGGTAGTGGTTTATTAATAGCCATAATTATATTTTTATGCAGCTATGTCTCCTTGCTGCTGTTGTTGAATTTGTTGTTGCATTTCTTGTTGTTCACCTTGCATCCCTTCTGCTTGTTGCTCTTGCTGTTGCTCTCCTTCCTGTTGTCCTTGTTGATACTGCTGTATTAATGCTGATTTTTGTTCTTCATTTTGAGCAATCATAGGTATCATTGTATTCTCTACCCACGCATTATAAAGCGGTTTAACTTCTGCCGGTATAGGTTGCCCATCCTTCATAAGAGAAGTGAACATTACGCTCAAAGATGTCTTAACTGCTGATTCTTCCTGAATTTTTACTTTTTTTATATCAATATCCCCTTTTATTGTTTCCGTGTCCTGTTTAGCTTGTTCTGCTGCTTGTGCGCTTTTTATCTGTATGTCACCTGTCGCTTTTTGATTTTCCGCTGCGGTTTGTTGCTGCCATAAAAGCATTTTCTTTTGCCCTCTCCTAAATAATGTTTCAGCTAATTTGCAATCTTCTTTTGCTACTCTACGTAATTGAAAAGGATCAACAAACATAACTATGTCAGGAGAAGTGTTCATTGTCTGTGTAAGCAACGCATCAAAGTCTGCTACCTGCTGTTGTGTTGGCAAGAACTGAATATTTGTACTAAATATCCTATCTCCAATATCTTGATTAATTACATCTCTATATGCCTTACTTCCGTAAGTAATTGAATCTTTTAATAAACAAGTAACCTTCCTTGCTGTATCTCTCATGCAATTAGCATAAGCCATATAATATGAATCAGTAGCTAATTCTCCTTGTGCTTGTGAAGTTTCTACATTACCTGCCGTTACTCTTGGCTGCAATGCTGCTGTCATTAAATTAGGGTCTTCTCCAAGTTCATCCTTTAATGTCTGATAATTAAATTGATAATTCTGAATATAAGCCTGCATTTGTGGTGCAAATCCTGTATTGGCAAGTTCCTTTATTGGTGGTTCAATTCTATTGCCATCAGCATCAATGCCATGATAATACAAAAGCCCTGTTTGGAAGAAATATGCTGAATGGTCAACTGCTTTATTCCCATCATTACCTAATCCATAATCTACTGTTTGTAATACACTTTCGTCAATCATCCATCCGGGAGGTATAGCCCTTGCCATTAACTGTTGCATTCTTAATAACGCAAGTATCATCCCATTAACTGCTGCCTTTATTTTTTCAGGGATAGCCAAGTTCCGCATTTCATAATTTTGCGGCATGTGCAAAGTATATGAAAATTCAGCATTCCCTATTTCTCTTGGGTCTTGTGGACGTATCATATTTTTTTTGATACCCCACTTAATTAATTTATCATGGTCAGGCAAGAAAACACCTTCGTAAATATTCCAGTTTGTGTCTGAATAAACTTTTTGATTATCTGACGGAGTTGGTCTTGGTTTTCCTGACTTAGTTGTAGGTTGTCCACTTTGAGTATATGTACTACCTGTCGATTTGCTTGTAGTAACTGTATATGGCTCTTTGTCAACGGTTTTTATTTCATATCTCATAGCCCTTACATTCCATTCGTCATAAGGTCTAAACCATCCTGTTACCCATACATCATTCCAAATAAGGTTAGTGTAATTTGAATACTCTTTTGATTTTTGTGCTATCTGCCAAAGTTCTTCTTCTGTAAGTGCTAATGGGTTATCGGGATTAAACTCTTTGCCAAAATTTTTACGAAGTTCACTTATTTTTAAAGTTGGGGCTGAACCTCTCCATGTAGTATCTCTAAAGTCAGGATATTTAGAATAAGAATAAATAAGGTTTTCAGGAAATTCTCTATCAACGTGAATTACACCTTGCTTATCCATGTAAGTATAAGTTCCAACTAATCCTACTTCTGCACTATCATGTAGCATCAATTCCTTTAAAACATCATACCATCCACACGATGCAAGTACATCATTGCAACCTAATTCAGTAAGTATTTCTTCTGGTACTCTTTGAAATTGAGCCTGCCATAAATTAAGTTCCTCTTTATCAGCAGGTATTTCTTCATCAGGAATCATTTGAACCCCTGTCTGTTCCTGTAATTGTTCTAACTGTTTCCGATAGTTAATTATAAACTCATATTGAGCGTACTGCTCTTGCTTTTGAGTAACTGATAATGTATCTGTTGCCGTAACCTGAACTTTCTCTCCCCTTTGCATCCACCTTGCAACTAACCTTGAAATAATTGTATTTACAATAAGTAAAGTTTGCCAACTTAGACGGATATAATTTTGCTTGCCATTTAATTCAAGAAAGTCCTGAAACATTTGCTGCACGTTGATTGTACCATTTGCATAGTTTCTGTTTTGAATAAATTGAGCATTACGATTGTAGAAGTATCCACCAAAACCTAACTGCACATACCCCCATATTTTACGTGACATTTTAAGCCCAAATTCAGGGGTTGACTTTTCATTAACAGTCAGTTGAGCTAACTGAAATTCCTTCAGTATGTCGGCATTCTCGTATTCAATATTTTTGCTTTCTTCTGCCATTGTTAAAAACAAAAAGCCACTACGCATTTCTGCGTAATGGCTCTCTTTGAAGCTCTTTTGTTTTTTTATAAATTAGCTGTTGACAATCTGGTTGCTCTTAGCTGGCTTAGTTTCCTGAATATTTACTACCCCACACTTGCTGCACTTTATAGACACAACCCCTTTTTCAATCTTAATTTCAGCAAGTTTTTTCCCACAATTATTACAACTCATTGAATTTAAAGCGGTATTTTCCATAAATAAACACAACAAATATAACCAAAATTATAATTCTACAAATTTATTTTTTAATTCAATGTTATTGCATTACTGTCATAGACTTTTATAAGCGGTGTCCTACGTGGCGGTGGTATCGCTGGACGCTCCATTAAAACAGAAATAAGTATAAGAAACGTTACCAAAATGTCAAACTTAGTTCTATCATACGGGTCAAATAATAAAGCATTATCCAGTATTTCAACCCAATCTATCTTATCGCAATGATGCTCAAAAAAGGATATGCCATTATCCAACTGTTTTGTTAAAGAAAAAGGTGTTATAGGTGTGCCTCTATGACGCTCCTGCGTGCCTTGTTTTGTTGGGTCAATCATACTTTTAGGATATTTTCCCAAATACCCCGTTCTACCTCTATCCTTGAAAAAACTGTCGTAGTCATCTGCCGTATGTTCGTACCAACAGGAGTATCCCATGAACTCACTACATAGTAAAACTTGGGAATGCAGTATATCTTTTTCAGCGGGTCTCCCGTAAAGCATTCCTATTGGTTTACCTGTATTTTCAGGGTCAAGTATGTCAGAACGCCTTCCTACTAATGCACAGGCTTTAGAGCCGTATTTACGTCCTCCTTGTGAGTTTGAGTAACTATCTACCGTTATTGCCCCATCATCTGTATTTCCGGGCATTTGTTGCCCATTTTTAAATATTTTTTTGTTCCAATTTTTTTTATCTGGTAGCCATGTAAATTGCCAATGGAAGTTTTTCTCATTATCGGTTATATCCCTAAATTCAACTAATTGTGTATCTGCATTTCTAATAAACCACAATTTTCTTTTATAAACAGGATTTTCTTCTAAATAGTGTTTTCGTTGATTAATATTAAATGAATTAAAGGCACAGCCTGTATTTGCAGCTTCAAACATTTCTTGAACCGTACATGGGTTCATACGAATTTCTTCTTCAAGCAATTCTCCAGTAAGCCCTACCCTTCTGCTTAAAACGTAAGCCCTTGCACCTTTCTTTATGTCATCTTCCGAAATTTCACTTACTGTTTCTCCTGTTATTTGGTCTTTAACTACCCATTTTTTTACAAGATATTCATACTGTTCCGGTGTTGGTTCGTCAATTACAGACATTCCGTATTCATCAATAAAACCCTCGTAGTTATCATAAGCAGGTGTAAAATATGTAACAAACCTATTAGGGGTCTTCTTCCCACCTGACTTAAACTGATTTGCCCCATCCCATGCAATTTTAAACTGCCCACCACCACCTTTAGTCATTTCATTTACCGTAGAAGGTGCTTCCATAAACCCAACCCTTTTAGCACCTTTTACAAGCGTTTTGCTTACAATAGCGACAAATTTAGAGAACGGAATATCCAAAGGCCACTTACCTCCTTCATCGGCTAATATACGGCTCATCCTGCCCCTGTCGTAAGCATTAAGTACAGGCGCACGATAGTTTATTTTAGACCTAAGACCTTTTGATGCTGTATTTTTCTTGTCTATTTTAGCCGCAAAAACAAGTTCAGTTACAGAACCTTCTCTATTAAGTTGGCGTGGCTTTAAGAATATGGGCAACTGCTGATACCCAAATGCAGCCATATCGGTAAATGTATCTCTACTATCTATTTGTGTTTTTGAAACTAAGCCACAATTACTATTAGTATAAAATATACATTCGTATATAAGATTTGAGGTAGCTTGCGAAGATGCCCCTTCCCTTCTTTTTTTGCCCCTAAATATTCCTAAGCACCATAATACGAACTCCCAATAATTTAAGAACAAAAAATATCTTCTATCAGCATCACGATAGTCGGGGTAAATATCGTCTTCCAACTTCCACCATTGAAGATAAAAATAATGCTTACCTGTTATGTAGGTAAGCGCACCATTACTCATAAAATAAAATCCTTCTTTACATCTCCTTACTTCCTCCTTTGCGTATTCAGCTTGCTCTGCATTTAACAATGCGTTACCTTCATCATCCTTTTTAACATCATCAAAAAAATCAGGCAATTCTTTTCTGCGCCACTTTTGAAGTTTAGGATTATCTGTACCCCATGTTTCAACATAGGATTTTTCGTTATCTGGTAACGTAATTAATGAGCCATAAACATCTATTGCAAGTGCCATTAATCTCTTTTAGTTGCTACTGATTCAATAAATGGAACTCTTTCTGTATCCTTTTTCTCATCACCTGTAACCCCTGCTGCTGCACCCAACCCTGCTGCTGCCACAGATATAGATTCGCTTTTTTCTATTAGCTTGAATACTCTTTCAAATGTTGCATCTGATTTACTTGCCATGTCTAAACCTTCTAAACTATACTTATTCATAACATTTGCCATTTCGCTCATTTTCCTTTGTTGAGCATAATATAATTTTGCCCCTCCGTTTTCATAAACTTTTCGCTTATTTTCTGATTCTTCAAGTTGCTTCTTTAGCTTTTCGTTTTCACTTTTTAAATCGTCTATATTTTCAGCCATAATATTCATTTAAAGTTTTACAATCTGATACCGAAATACCAACTAAAAGTGTTCCACGTTTTACCTTTTCTGTCAATTCATCTAAAATCGCAATAGCTTCAATTTCTTTTTTTACCCGTTCATCCCCAAACGGTAGGAATCTTATTATATTACCTTCTTTCCCATTAGTATCTTGAAATACGCACTCATAATCGCAACCTTTTAAGGTCATAACTACGTTACCTTTTAGTTTACCTGTTGTAACGTATAATGTATCAGTCATTTGCTCTGGTTTCATCCAAGATATAACGCCATCAAATTTTTGAAATACTCTTAAAGCTAATTCGTATGGTGGCATTGGTAGCCATTCTTTTTTATCTCTCCAAAGGTAGCAATCATTTGTTTTTATTGAGTAATATTGTATTTGTGGGGATTTGTTTTTGTAGTTAAATATCTTATTACTATCATGTACTGCATGGTAATCTACAAGTATTTCTACTCCTTTTGGAATATCGTCAGATGAAATTACAGTAGCATTAACGGGGCTTGTTTCTCTGAAATTAAGGTTGTTGTATATTCTTTCCCTTCTTATAGTCATCCCACCTTCAAATCTATGATAGTTTTTACCTTCCATATCTATTTTTACTACTACCCTACCATAAACATGCTTTAGAGTATCTTCTTCATTAAATACCTGTTCGGCTATTATTTCTTTAGCTTCTCTTGAATCGTTTACACGCTTTGCCCTTTTTTCTTCAAGTTCTAAAATATCCTCTTTTGGGGATTCTTGACTATGCGGATTTATTAAAAAGTGTTTAACCATAATTTACATCTAAATTAAAAAATATTAGTCGAATTGAAAAATTAATTACTTTTATACCGGCATTCTTATTTATTTACTTACATTAAAAACAATTTATCATGGCAGTATCAGCAGGTTTTTCAACACGAATCTATGGTGAGATTAATGGCGCACCACCTTACACTGACTCTACAGGAGCAGCAGCTTTTGACAGGGTTATCGCTTACAATCCATCAGGTATTCAGAACCTACCAAGTTCATCTGTAAACATCGTTCCTTTGGCAAATGGTTATCAAATGCCTAACGGTGCTTATGTTTATTCTGTTATTCAATTACCACCAACTGGACTTAATGTTCACGGAAAGCAATTGGTTACAGACGCATCAGTAGCCACTTTGGCAACCAACAGAGGTTAAGAGTTTTTTTCTTTGCATTTTTTATTGGTTAAAAGCCCTGTTCATAGCAGGGTTTTTTTATTTACCTGATGTTTCGTTATATAATTTTTTGAAATAGTATTCATTTCCTACTTGATGATAATAGCCATAATTGTTTTCCCCTATGAATGGTTGGCAGTTAGGGGCATATTCTGCAAGTTCCAATGTCCTTGATACGCCAAGACTTGTTGCCAAATTCCATTGAAAACTTTGATTTGAAAGCAAAAATCTGCAACTTTTTAAAGCATAAGCCAATTCTAAAAAATCCTTTACTTCTAATCTTGGTATATTTAATCCCCACTGATTGCAGAAAAGCCAATGCTCTTTTTCAGTACCGGAAAATATTAAGTCAGGGGCATAGTTTTTTAAATAAAAATAATCCATTAAATTATTCCTATACCTTTCTGTAAAATTAATAACCACTTTCCCTTTAGTATGCTTTTGTATTGGATGAGATGCTTTTGGAAGTGTTAGCCATGTTTTACTTAAATCAGAAGCCAAATCAGGAAAGGCAAACATTAGCCAACTTTGTATCATCATTTTAGGCATATTAACAAATGTCTTACCCCTTATTACGTCAAAGTCAAGGTTTATTGGCTGCCCTTCGTATTTTACAAATTCATGTATGTATTCCTGACAATCAATTAATGGTTTAATCATATCAAACATGGCAGAATTTAGACAGACCATATCTCCCGATGAGTTCAATGTGGGATGAGTAGCCCCTTGATAGTACGCAGCCTTTAAATCAATTACCTGACAATACAACGCTTTTCTGCCTGTAACGTCATAGAACTTTTTAACTGCTATTAAACTTGATATAATGTCACCCAAATTACAACCATGTTTAATGCTGCAAAACTTACCAATTACATTAGATTTAGATTCGTGAATAAAAGAATTATCATCTATTGTAACCAAATCCTTTTTTAAATTGTAGCTTTTCTTTGCTGCCATTATTTTTTATTTTTATGTACTTGTTTAAGTTCCTGATATATTTTGTCAAGTGATTTTCTGTTTGGCATATCCAGTGGTTGCATCTGAAAAAACAATGCTGCCATTTCTTTTAACTTCTTAACTCGTTTTGCGTTCATTTTTTATTTCTTTGTAATTCAGTTCATACTTTTTACAATAGTTAATAAGTGTCCTGCTTGTTATCCCTAATGCTTTTGCCTGTTCTGATTGTGTTTTATATTTAGCCATAGCAGTTAACAATAACCTTTTAATATGGTAGTCTAAGTTTAAGTACTCCATAAATTATTTAACTACCTTTCTTTTTTTAAGCCTTCTAACCATATAAATATTCTTATGTGTTATCCAAAATTTAAAATCAGATGGATTAAACAAAACATGAGTAGCTAAATTTTGTGGAACTAAAAGTTGACTTGTCATTTCGTTTATAATATCCATTTTCTTCTTAATGCTCCTACAAAGTTAGGTGGATGTGGTAGTTCAGGATATAAATGCCAACTGTTGTTACCTTCTTCAAGGTTATGTTCAGCTACATAATCAAATATTTCTTGCCAGTTTATTTCTATCTTTTCAAACTTTCCAGTGGATAGTAAATACTCGTAAGCCTCTGTCTGTTTTACAAACTGCGAGAAAACGTCATGGAAAGCTATTATCCCTCCACTAATAATTCTATCTTCAAGCATTTTAACTTCCTGCATTGGCAAATCATCAGAATGACTTCCTGCATCAGAAAATACCCACGCATAATTATCATATTGTGGAATGACATTTATTGAATAATCGGCTTCGCAAATATAAGAGTTGGTATTAATTTCTATACTATCTGCTAATTCTTTTACTTTATCATACCAATCAATATCTTTAAACTCTGGTTCTACTAAAACAAACGTTCTATCGTAATTCAACCCATATATAGAACTAATTAAACTTTTCCCTTTATGCACCCCCATTTCCATAGCAATGCCTTTCGGTGCTTGTGCTGCTATATTCATAATAGCAATTGCTTCGGCTGTTGACAAAGCTCCGTTTGTTTCTTTAAATACTTTCCAAAAGTCAGGTGTTGGTGTTATCATTTTCGTTTTGTTGTTTATAAATTGTCTTGCATTTACTATATCCTAAATTATATTTTCTTTTAGCCTGTGCAAATGTTACCCTATCTCCATTTATCAAAATAAACTTATTCCTTCTGGTATTATTTGCCTGTTCTTCACGTGTAGCCCACTTGCAGTTTTCTGGAGAATACCCCATCGTATTATTTAACCTTTCTAATGTATGTAAATCTGTTGGTTTATAGCCTACATCTTTTAAAAAATCAGGAAAGCTATTTTCCCATTTTTTACATACCGTAATACCGGATTCTATATATTTGATATTTGTTTTGCATCTCCCTTTTATAGCTTGCCATATCGAATACTCCTTAGTACCACGTGACATACCTCCTATTTTATTACCATGTACAGTAAATCTCTTTACTGATAAATCATATTGAAGGCATCCACAACTTTCACTTCTTCCGTGCTTTACATGATTAGCTACATACGTATTTATATTACCACATTCACATTGAGCTAATATCATGGCTTGTTTTTGACCTTTTGGCAATATTCTATCACCTATATACATAAATACATTAAGCCTACCATATACGTTACCTATCATCGCTATTGCATACTTAGCACTTCCTGATTTTAATTCACTTAAAAGTATATTTTTCTTTTTTGACATAAAAAATAAAATCCTGCAAACAGAAGGTATATCACAATCAGTTTTAAGTGAGAGTGCATCTGTTTACAGGAATTTACTGTGAATATTTTCATAACTAATTGTGATATACAATACAAATATAAATTTAAATTGTCAAATTATTTGGATATCCAAAAGATTTTGAACATACCCAATTATACACCTCCTCAAAACTTTGATTATTTAACCTTTGAAGGGTATATTTATGATAATTTTCCCACGTAAATAGTATAAACTTTTCAAATTCTAATGGAGGATAATATACATCTGATGGTGTTTTGCATAGCAAATGCTCCAGCCAATGACATAACCTTGCTCTTGGATATTTTTCTTTCCAATAGTCATAATCAAGTTGGCATTTTATTATTTCAGTAAAGTCAAGTGTACTTCTTTTACAAGCAAAGAAGCGTGTAGATACCCAATAATGCCCTTGAAAGGTGGGGTCATCAACTGGATTAGGACTCCAATATGAAGGATAAGAAACAAATGGCACTTCTTCAAGTTTGTTTAGTATTTCTTTTATTGGTTCAGGTGAACTTGTAAATGCTGCAACATCACCATCAAAGTGAAATATAAATCGTCCCCTTGCTTGTGTTAAGCAAGAAATGTAATTAAAGTCATTGAACGCTGAAAAATCTTCTTGGTACTCGAATGATTTATTATGCTTTCTAATTATTAGCGTATCGCATATTGACTTCATTTCCATTACCGTCTTTTCATCTAATGGTTCATGCTCATCAACAAAACAAATAAGTTCTGTCCTAAAACCTTCAAACAGCTTTTTCTTATTTATTAATCCATGCGTAAGAAAATCTCTACTAACTACACCTGAAAACATTTTTTGATTTGTTTCAGATTCTTTTCTTGTATCAACGTTAACGCATATTGAAATATCAATCATATATTTTCTGATTTTTTTAAAGTATCAATATCAATAATAAAATATTTGCACTCGATACCATGTTCATTATTTTTTACCTCTTTTACAAGTATTTTACTGCCATCATGTGATATTTGAGCAAAACCCCACCCTTTATCTTCTGAAATATAACGCCAAATAGTTTCTTCCATTTATAATAAGTTTAAATGTTTTAAAATTGGCTGCATTGTGCCTGCTGATTTACTTGAACCATTCCAATGCAGAATAGATGGTGTTGTATTTGTTTCTTTATTTTTTATTGTATTTATTTCTTTACCACCACCATAGTGCGTTGTTCCTTTTGTAAAATCAACAAATTTCGTAGATAAGGTTAACTCCAATTCATCCATATTTACATCCTGCATATTTTGCGCTATTAAGCATTGGTAATCTAACTTCATTTTTACTGGTTGTCGTAAATACATATCCATGTAGTAGGCTTGATCATTAAAGTGATGATTATAGCCTTTTATGTTATCATGGTAATCTCTTGGCAGGTTGGGTGCATCCATTGCTTCAAGTACGGTTAGTATTGCTTCTGTTTCTCCTACTATCACTCCTGAATTAAGGTATTTAAAACTGCTTGTATGTTGTAATCTGTCATATTCTTTTTGAAAGTTGTTTGGAAAGCAGTTACGCTCCGACCCAATTAAAATTGGTGATTCAAACGACATAAATTTATCCATTATTCCTTCAACTGTATCTGCAAGAACTACATCAAATGCGTCAATAAAGATAATGTACTTTTCGGATATTTTACCCTCCTTTATTGCATTGTAAAGTATGCGTGGTTTGTCACTCAATCCGGTGTACTCCATTTCTCCTGTACCCAATATAAGCATCTCATTATCTCTTATACTTTTGAAAAGAGAGGAATAACAGTAGTAATCTTGTTGAGGCCAGTGGTTAGCTATTGTAACTATTCGTACATCATTCATAAACTATTTGTTCTTTTATTTGGTTTAAAATTTTACATCTTTTTTCAATTGATAATGCAGGGAGGTGAAGTATAAAGCATCCTTTCTCCCACTGTCCTTGTTCTTTGGTTACTGGTTGTGGTATTTCAGGATAAAGTTCGGATAAATAACTGTTAAAACATGGATGCTTACACACCTTTAAATTGGGATAAAATTTATACCTTGAATTTATTGCATCTTGTTCACAATGAAATATGTTTTGTTTTATTTCGGCTATCATTGTATCTAAGATACTTAAAGTCATTTTAGATATTTTGACAATAAATATACCCATGTTAAGCCCTTCTGATACATACAAATCATTAACCTGTTCTAAAAATGATTCAATCGTAATACTCGTATTAGTAATCATAGCATCCGCATCCATGACTAATGCCACATCCCCTTCTTCACATACTTCAAGTATTTGGTTTAATTTTTCTAAGCCATTATAAACAGGATATTCAGACACTTCTTTTATGTGTAGTTGATAGCCATGCTTATTGCAATATGCTTCGTGTAATGGACGGGTTATGTCTATCAGTGGCTTGAAATTTGGCGTATGGTGTTGTAGCA
>ERZ869925.1176-NODE-1176-length-12789-cov-9.177478_pt1 | contig 12789 bp, 25 predicted proteins | sample MGYA00579311_ERZ869925 | MGnify/ENA primary metagenome ERZ869925 (study PRJEB32216, sample SAMN09231817) | wastewater metagenome | place: USA: Maryland | collected 2016-07-30 | study: EMG produced TPA metagenomics assembly of the PRJNA472060 data set (Reclaimed...
CTCTTCGCCTTCCTCGGGCCGGAGCCGATCTCTTGGCCGCGCGCCGCCGTGCTCGTCGCAGGGTGCTTCGCGATCGCCGCGCTCGGCATCTTCGCCCGTGACGCGAGCCGCACCGCGGACCCGCCGAACCCCGACCGTGTGCCCGTGGGGCCGAGCGTCGACGTGCTGACCCGCGTCGCGCGCGGCGAGCTCTCCCCCGAGGAGGGCGCGCGGGCGCTCGAGGTCGGGCGCGAGCGGGGCGTCGTCGCTCCGGCCTTCGGTCCGCCGAACGCGCGAGGGGACAAGTGACGCCGCGGCGCCGCACGCTGCTCGTCCGCGACCCGCCGCCCGTGACGATCACGATCCGCGAGCCCTCGGCGGTCGCCTTGCAGCTCGTTCCCGTCGACACGATCGACGACCCCGCGCGACGTGAGGCGCTCGACGCGGCCGATGGGGCCGACCTAGTGCAGCGACGGTGGGGCCGCATCTTCGCGTGGCTCGGCGTCGCGGTGGCGCTGTGGATCGCGCTGCACCTCGTCGGCTGCGCCGGGCTTGGCGCCGTCGGCGAGGGCATGCGCACCGCCCGCGACGTCGCGAAGATCGGCTGCGCCATCCTCGCAGCGTCGGACGGCTCGACCTCCGACGTGCTCGCCGCCACGAAGGACATGCAGCGCGCGTTGATCGAGTCGAGCGCCGCCACGGCGAAAGCCAACGGCGCCGACGAGAAGACGATCGACGGGCTTGTCGCGAGCGTCGCTGTGCTCGCGCGCACCCTCGAAGCGGCGAGCAAGCCGATCGTCGAGGCTGGCGGCAACGCCCCCGCGAAGCTGCCGCCCTGCCCTGTCGACGGGCTGCCCGCGAAGGCGCCGCGCTGATGCCCGCCCGCCTCCAAGGGATCGACCTATCCCACCACAACGCCGTCACGTCCTCACCCCTCAACGCGGCCTTCGTGATCGTGCGCGTCTCGTACGGCATGAGCGATGGCCGCGTGCTGCCCGACGTCGCTGCGGATGCGCACCTCGAGCGCTTCTCGATCGGACATCCGCGCGTGCTCGTCGGCTATCACTACCTCTCGACGAAGCCGCAGGCGGCGAGCGGGGAGGAGCAAGCCGCGTTCTTCCTGGAACGCATGGCCAAGCTGGAGGCGCGCTTCGGGCCGATGGGGCGCGCGCTCGACTCGGAGCCGCTCCGCGCGAAGGACGAGCACGGCAAGCCGATCCCTTGGGATCCCGTCGACCACGTGCGCGCGCTGGCGATCGGCTTCGTGACGGTGGCCGCGACCGTCGCGCGGCCGTGCCTCGCGTACGGCTCGCGCGAGTGGTGGGCTCGGCTCGGGCTCGATTGGAAGTTCGCCGCGCACTGTCCGTTTTGGGCTGCATCGGCGCCGCCTCCCCCCGCGCCGTGGACGGAGATCGCGATCCAGCAGTGGCCGAGCCCCGTGGACGGCGTTGACCACAACAGCTTCAACGGGACCGCGGACGAACTCCGCGAGGTACTTGGGCTGCCGGTGCTACCCTCTCCCTCATGATCGCTGCCTGCGTCGTGATCGTGGTGGTCGGCGTGCTGCTGTGGGCGGTCAACACCTACGTCCCGATGGCCGCGCCGATGAAGAGGATCCTGACGGCCGTCGTCGTGATCGCGCTCGTCCTGTGGCTCCTCGGCGTCTTCGGGCTGCTCAACCTGCCGGCCCCGGGGCGCGTCCGGTTCTGACGGTCGGTGCTATTCTTGCGGGATGCTTCGAGGGGACCCGCTCGCGCAGCTCGACATGATGCTCGCGACGGCGCACGTCACCGGCCTTGCGCGCGAGCACGTCGAGGCGCTGCGAGAGATCCGGCAGGCGCTCATCTGCGAGCGGTGCCGCCTCAGCCCGGCCGAGCGTGGTAGCCTCCCGCGCATGCCCGACGTCCCCGGCTCCGGCCCGCCCGATCCCGACTCCTCCGCTCGCCTCGCCGAGGTGATCGCCGCCCTGCGCGCCGGCACCGATCCCGGCGTGAAGCTCTCCGCGGGCATCACACGCGCGCTGCTCTCCGTCGTCCCGAACCGCAACGCGATCCCCATCGGCGGGATCGATCACCACCTGTACGAGGCCTTCGGCGTCGGCTTCCTCTCGCCGGCCGTCGTGTGACCCCGCGCGCCGTCCTCTGGCTGGCCGTCGTGCTCGCCGAGGGCGGCGCCTTCGTCCTCGCGGTGCGTCTCGACCGTCGACAGCGACTCGAGCATCGCTCCCGCCCCCTTCGCCCCGTCCTCGCCCTCCTCGCTGTCGCCGTCGTGATCGATCTCGCGGTGGGCCTGCACGACCCGCCGTCGTCGTGGGGCCTCTCGGCGCTCGCAGCCTCCGGCCCACGTCCTCGCACGGGGCTCGCGCGCGCTGCGTATCACGTGTGCGACGGGCTCGTGATGGGGTGGCCGGCGGCGTTGGCGTGGACGTGCGGGCGGATGTTCGGGCCGGTCCGTGAAGGATGCGTGAAGTCTGCGGGTGCGAAAGAGGGGCCGAAGCTCACGCATAGCTCACGCACGCGACCCGTTGACCTCCTCGCGGGCTGCTACCTCGGCGCCGTCGTCGAGCTCGCGGCGCTATACCCCCTCGGCCGCGTGCGCACGCAGGCGCTCCTCCTCGCGTGGGAGGCCGTGGCGCTGCTCTTCGCCGCCGGCGCCATCTTCGTCGGGTGGCGGCGCGTCGTGGCCGGGGGAGCGCCGTGGTCGCGCGCGCATGGGGTGCTCCTCGTGCTCGTGCCCGTAGAGCTCGCCGTTGCCGTGATCGGGCCGTTCGCGCGGGAGAACGTCTTCGCAGCTTGGGACGTCGCGCGGTGGCAGTACTTGCTCGGCTTCGTCGTCGTGGCGGGGCTGATGGGGTGGCCGGTCAATCGTTCAACGCGAGGCACGATGTCTGCCGGAAACGCTCGCTGATCGCTGGCAGGTAGGCCGCGCACCGCTCGATCCCGGTCGCTCGGCGCCCGGCTTCTCTCGCGGCTTGCAGGGTCGTTCCGCTGCCGCACGTCGGATCGATCACGGTGTCCGTCGGCTGCGTGAAGTGCCGCACGAGCCATCGCATGTGTTCCAACCTGCGGGCGGTGGGGTGCATGCTCGCCGCCTCCCCTTCGCGCGCTCGGGGCGTCGACGCGGTGACCTCGCCGGGCAGAAGGATCATGTCTGCGGCGGCCTCGTGCGAGCCGAAGACGTAGGCCACGTCGCCGCTGTTGAGGATAGTTCCCCGCGGTGAAGGGAGGGCGAGACGAAGCCAGCAAACACGCACGAACGGGTGCGAGGCCGGTACCCTGAGGACGCGTGGATCGGTTGAGCAGCCGACGACGATCACGAGGCGACGGGCGACCTTCGCGCACGCCGCGAACACCTCGGCGAGCAAGGCGGCGCAGTCGGTGACGCCCCACTCGGCGAGCAATTCCGGTGGTGCCTCCGGCCACGGCGGATCGAGGATCGCGACCGTCCGCGCAGGGTCAAGATCGAGCGTCGGGAGGACGCTGCGGCAGTCTCCGAGGTGGACTGTCACGCCGTCGGAAACGGTGATCGGTTCCGCTCTCGGGGCGCTCACCATGGCCGCGACATGGGGGCGAGCGCGTCGGTGCGTGGGCGGGATGCGAGATTTCATCGTCCGCCCGATCTCGTGCTATTCGTCATGTGGTCGGGGCTCCTTTCCCCGGCTCGGCCTCGGACGTGTAGCAGCGTCGCGGGGCCTTTCTCGTTGTACCATAGCCACACCGCGCAGCCCGCGCAGGACCACCCGCGAGGGTAGGAGCCCCGTCCGTCTCTTGCCCCTCGGGGTGCGCTGTGGAGCTTCTTCTCGTCGGCCTGGGCACGGGGTTCGCGATGGGCGTCGGCCTCGCGACGTGGCTTGCGTCGAGGCTCGCGTCGGCCGAGCGGCGGGCGAACGCGGGGCGGGGGGCGTCGGCGCGCGTCGAGCGGCTGCTCGCGTGGGAGGACGGATCGATCTCGGTGAGGGGGACGGTACCCGTCACGCAGGAGGCGCGGCGGGGGACGAAGGCGGCGGGCTAATTCAGCGTGGGCAGCGTAGCGGCGCGCTTGCTCTTGCAGCTCGGGCAGTCGCACCCGGCTTGCAGCTCCTGATCGGTGATCGGGATCCCGCACGCCTCGCGAAGCTCCGCCGTCGTGGTGAGCATGCCGCCCGCGAGACGTTCGAGCGCCTGCACGGCTTTCACGAGCCGCACCTCCGCGTGCGTCGTCGCGATCAGTTCGGCCGGTGTCGTCGCCTCGCCGCGTGCGCCCGAAAGGCTCGCCTTCATCTTCGCGAGGGCGGCGGAAAGGTCGGCGGTCAACGTCTCGACGGCTGCGCGCAGCGTGCCCGCGGGGGCTTCCTTGTCGTCCTTCATGTCGCATCCTCCGGAGCTTCGTAGGGCAGAACCCACGGCGCCCTCTTCTTCCACGCGGGCACCTCGGCGGCGCGACGGGTGAAGCCGAGATCGTTGTAGCGCGCGCGCAGGTCGTCGACGTGGAAGCCGCCCACGGGCAGATCCTCCCACGGGATCGAACACGCGACGTCGCAGTCGAGCGCGGTCAAAAGGCGCGAGAAGCGCGCGACCTCGGCGTGCTCGTGCAGCTTCGCGTGCGCCTTCGCGAGCGCCCGGATCCCCATGATGCGCTCGCGCTCCGCTTCGATCTCGGCGCGCTTCGCGGGGTCCGTCGTGATCTTGAGGCGCTTCGCGAGCGCCTTCGTGTGGCCCTCCGTGATCGTGTATTGCTCGGCGGGCCACGGGGGAGCGGCGAGCGCGTCTTCGAGCGTCGGCCACGCCCCGAGGATCGTCGCCGCCTTCTCGCGCCCGAGCAGCGGCACGCCCGGCACCTTGTCGCCCGTGTCTCCCCATATCGCGAGGAGGTCGGGGATCTGTGCGGGCTCGACGCCGAACTGCGTGCGCACCTCCGCAGGGCCGCGGAACGTGCCCTCGAAGTTATCCCACGTCCCGACGATGATCCCTTCCTTCTCCGTCGACTCCGCGAGCGAGCAGAGGTCCTTGTCGTGCGAGCAGATCCACACGCGGTATCCAGCGGCGCGGGCGCGGGCGGTGAGCGTCGCGATCACGTCGTCGGCCTCGCGTTCGTGCGCCCACAAGATCGGGATCGCGTGCAGCTCCGCGATCTCGGTGAGCTTGTCGGAGAGCGTGTAGAAGTCGCTCGGCTTCGGGTCGCGCCCGCCCTTGTAGACCCAAGCCTCATCGGTCGGGTGCTGCATGCGGTGGCGGTGCGTCGGCCCGTTGCAGTCGAGCGCGATCGCGAGGTGCGCCGGACGCCACGCGAGCAGCCCGCACAGCCACCCGACGACGCTCGACGTCATGCCTTCGAGCCCGTTGATCCGGAACGCCTTGTTGAGCCACCACGACCAGTCGAGGAGCACGAGCGCGCTCTCGTCACCGACCCACGGCGGCGGGGGTTTCTGGTCGTTCACGGGTGCCTCCCGGCGCGCGGATCGATTCCGCGCTCCTCGAAGTAAAGCTCGGCGTCGCGGAAGTGATAGCCGTGCAGGGCGCCGATCGCGGCGGCAAGGGCGTTCTCGCGCTCGGGATCGGTGGTGCCCCATCGCGCCCGGTCGTCTTCGATGCGCCACACGACCGCGTGCTGCTCGACGAGCTTCTGCTCGTTCGCGATGTAGGCCGGGCTCATCCCGCGGCGAGCGCGTGCCCGGAAAGCGGCGATGTCTTCGGGCGTCACGGTCGGGGCTCCACGGCGGCGCCCGCCCGCTGGATCGCGTTGCGAACGTCGGTCCCGCGCGGCTTGATCGTGTTCGCGAGGTCGCGGATCGTCGTGTGCGTGTCGAGCGTCTTGCAGGCGTCGCACGCGGCGACGAACCACGCTTCGATCGTCTTCTCGACGGCGGCGCTCGCCTCGCCTGCGGGGTGCTCCGCGCGAGCCTTCCGCGCGCTCGCGACGATGGTTTCGAGCGTCGAGCCGCGGATCGCTTCAAGCACGGCACCGAGCCCGCCCGGTGCAGCTTGACGGCGCGGCGCCTTGCCCTCGCGCTTGGCGTCCGCGTAGCCCTGCCCCTCCTCGATGTCGTCGGGCACGAGGTTGAGCACGCCGCACAAGCCCCACCGGCGCGCGAAGCTGATGCCGCCGCCGAAGCCCTGCGAGCCGTCGCGCGAGGGCTTGATCGGATAGACGCTCTCGATCCATTCGGCCCCGAGAGCGAGCCGCGTGACGAGAACGAAGCCCGCGCCCGCGAGGAAGTCGGTCGACTGCATGACCGCGATCCCGTGCTCAATGAGGGCGGGGCGCACCGCGGCGTCGAGCGTCGCGAGGGTGGCGTAGTTGCTCTCCCATCGCGCCTTTTCCCCTTCGACCTTCACCGCCTTGTTCTTCGCGATCGGCTCGATCGCCGCCTGCACCTTCGCAATCGCCTCGTGAATCAATGCAACCGTGTCGCTCGTCTTCATGTCGTCTGTCGTCCTTTCGTCCGTGTCACTTCGTCAATGGGCGCGCCCGACAGCACGTCGTGCAGGCGCCGCAACTCGTCGCGCGTGGCCGCGTGCTCGGCCTTCGCCCGGTCGGCGTCGTCGACGAGCTGCCGCAGCTTCGCGACCTCGCCTTCGAGCAGGTCGACGCGATCGATCGCCCGCTGATGCGCGGCGCTCACGAGCGCGTCCTCGTCGGCCTTCGCGCGCTTCCGCTCGTCGGCGCGGATGGCACCGGCCTCGCGGATGAGGCGCTCGACGGTGGCCGCGAGGGCGTCGCTTTCGGCTATCGCCTCGCTCGCAGCAACGAAGGCGGCATCGCGGGCGGCGCGCATCTTCTCGTCGTACATCGCGAACTCGCCGAGGTGCAGCAGCGCCGCGCGAAGTCGTTCCTGCGCGCTCACGAGGGCCTCCCCGCGCGCTTCTGGCGCAGCATCTCACGGCCCGCTTCGTCGAGCCTTGCCATGAAGGATTTGACCGCGTCGTCTGGGTCGGAGACGTGACGGAGCGCGCAGAACATCAACTGCGCCGCCGCCTTGATTGCTGCCTCCGAATCGAGGTCCACCTCGGCAACGTCGCCCGTCTCGGGGGCGTGGAGACGCAGCACGACGTGCGTCGGCGTCGACTCGATCTCGACATTGCCGATCCCGTGGAAGTCGGGCGCGGGTTGCACGGTGCTGAAGCGCCGGCCCCTCACGAGGGCCTCCCGCCGTGCCGCGCGATGGCGGCTTCGATCGGGCCGACGTCCACCTTCGCAGCCGCGCACAGCCGCCGCGCGTCGCGGATCACCAGGGGCAGGAGGACGTTCGCGGTGTGCTCGTGGCCGGTGCGCGAGTCCCCGGCTTGGAAGACATCCCACGGGCTCGAATCCTCGAAGGACGCCGCCCGCTCCAACATCCGGATCACCTGCTCGGAAAACGCATCGCACCCGCACGCGCGCCGCAACGCCGTCGCGATGTCGAGGACGACGGCGCGCTCGAACGGGAACGGCTGCCCCGTGCGCGCTTGGCACCACGCCGCGGACGCGATGCGGTCGGCGATGCCCGCGACGTCGAGCAGCGAGAGGCGCTGCCCGATCTCCCGGTCTTGTTCCTTGCCGCTCTCCACGTCCCGCGCGCGCTCGTGCCACCTCGCGAGGGCCGCGAGCTGCCCGGCGAGCCACACGGTCCCCGGCGTTCGCTCCGGACCCCCGGAGAAGATCATCAGCAGCGCCCGCACCACCTCGAAGGCCAGCGCGCGGCCCTTGCCGGCGTCCACCACGGGGCGCACCTGCTCGGCAATCGCGGCGAGCTCGGGCCCGTCATCGTCGGCGCGCACGGGCGCCACGTTCTTCGTCGTCATCGTCTACCAGCCTTTCGGGGGCGCCGTCGTCTCGGCGCTGTCGGAAGTGAACCACGGATCCGGCGGCGCGTCCGGCGGGTCGGACGTGCTCTGTCCGGGGCGGAGAGCCTCGATGCGCTCCTCGGCTTCGGGCCGGGGCGGGCGCTTCGGATCCACGGGCTCGAAGCCGTCGCAGATCTGCACGCCGTCTTCGTGGATCTCGAAGCCGTCGCCTTCCGCGTGACGGTTGGCGGGGTTGCCGCACACGCGGCAGTCGCGGAGGTCGTCGGCCCATGCCTGTCCGGGGTCGAACGGGCCGCGTCCTTCGGCGATGTCGGCGGCGAGCGCGAAGACCGGGCGGGGCTGCGCGGCTTCGATGTCGCCCACCACCCGCGCCCGCGTCTCGCGCTGAAGCTCCTCGCGAGCGATCGCCGTCCGCGCGTCGTCGGGGGCGAGCCCGATCACCGCCTCGCGCTCGAGCAACCGGGGCGACGCGAACGCCTGCGCCGACGGTCGCCAGAAGCGCACCGCCAGTACGACGCCGATGTCGACGAGCTGCGCCACGTGCTCGCCCCGGTACCGCACGAGCACGAGGTCGCCGACGTGCGCCTCGACGATGGGGGGCGCCGCCTTCAACCGGGCAGCGTGGGGCCGCGTGACGTGGAAGCCGCCACGCGAGCCGGGCTTCGTGCGGCACTCGTTCCCCCGCTCCTCGCCGCACGTCGGGCAGCGGATCGAGAGCACGCCGCCGATGTCGAGCGCGGGGCTCACAACGCCCGTCCAATCTCGCGGGGCAACGTCCGCTTGAGCCACCGGCGGCGGGCCTGCACGCGCCCCCCAAGGAGCGTGAAGAAGCCGAGCGACGAGCACGGCCACGCGCAGCTATCCGGGTGTCGGTCCCGGCGCACGAGGCACCAGCAACCGCTGCAGCGGAGCGCCCTCATCGGCCCCTCGCTTCCGCTTCAAGCTCTTCGACGCGCGCGAGGGCTTCGTCGCGCTCTTTCGTGAGGGTTTCGTTCTCCCCTTCCAAGTCGGACACCTCTCCCATGAGCTTCTCGATCGCGGCGAAGAGATCCTCGATCTGCGAGTCGGTGTTGCGCCGCAGCGTCTTCAGTTCGGCGGCGGTCATCGGCTGGCCCTCGCGCGTCGGAGCTGCTCGACGCCCACCGCGACGAGCACGCAGCCGGGCAGCGGCGTGACGTCGCCCGCGAAGAGCGGCTTCGTGCCCTTCGGCGTGAGGCGCACGAGGTCGAGGAAGACCGCGCCCGCGGCGTCGACGGCGAAGACCGCCTGCGAGACCTCTGGGGCGCCGTCGACGCCGAAGAAGTACGAGACGTTCGAGGCGTGCGGGCGCGCCGGCTTGGCCCACGGCGGCAGCTCCGCGAGCGTGAAGAGGCGCACGGCGTCGACGGGCGGTGCCTTGCCGTGCAGCTTCGCCCCGCGGCTCACGACGTCGCCCCGCTGCGGATGTCCGCGAGCAACATCGGGCTGAGCATGCGCGGCGCGGTGGTGTGCTTCGCGTACAGCCGCTCGACGCGCGCGCGTTCGGCCTTCACGCCCGCGGTGAAGCCCGTGTCGACGCCGACGCTCGCGGCGTTCGCGATCTCGGTGACGACCTCGGGGAACGCCGCCACGATCGCGGGCCGCTGCTCGGTGAAGTCAGCCGCGCGGTGGTGCGGCGCGTCCACGCCACCGAAGCGGCCGGGGCTCACGCGCACGAGCAGCGATCGGGAGTAGACCTCGATCGTCACGTCGCGGACGACGCCCCCGACCGACGGATCGAGCATCGGCGCGGTGAAGGTCCGCGGGGCGATGCTCGCCGGGCAGACGATGCAGGTCCACACGCCGCCGATCTCGCGCACGGGGAAAGGGTCGTGCGGCGCGAGGCGCTTGCCGCAGCGGGCGCAGTGCTGCACGGGCGCGCCGAGGACCTCGGGGGACGGAACGTGCTCGTATTCGCGGACCTTCGACATGATGGGCTCCTCGTGAAAAGATCCTCGCCGCAAAGGAAGGAAGTCGCCGGGGTGCGACTGCCCGCCACCGCACCATGCGCGCGGGCGCTTTGCGGCGAGGATCGGTGCGTGCGTCCGGGGTTGCACCGGCAGGGCCTACGCCCGCGCACGCTGCCCGTTTACGGCGTCCAGCCCTGTTCGCCGACGCTCGGCACCGTGAAGACCGGCGCATCGACCGTGACGGCCTTGCGGGCGCCGTGAAGGACCCTCGCGAAGGGGCCGCGGTTGACGTCCTCGTGATACCGGGCGCGCGTGGTGATCACCGGCTCACGCGCGAGCAGCACCTTCGCGGCGAGGAGCGCGCCGCCCGGCGTGCGAGCCCGGTACGTGCGCGCCGCGTGGTAGCCCTCGCCGAACACGCGGCGATAGAGCTGCACCTCGATCCGGCGGCGGCTCACTTGATCGCCCCGGCGTCGCGCATTGCGTCGACAGCGGCATCGCTCGCGGACACGTCGCGAGGGTCGACGCCCGCGCAGGCGCCGAGCGCGAGCGCGAAGTCGTACACCGTGTGCCACATCGCGACGGCGCGGTCGCGATCGAGGTCGGCCGGGTCAACGTCGTCGGCCGACACCAGCACGCACCACCGCTCGCCCGGCGCCTTGCCGGCGTCGAGGTCGCGGACGTTCGCGGCGAGGGTGATGCGCGCGAGGGTCCAGTTCTCGGGGTCATTGTCGGCCGAGCGGACGGCGGGGATCGTGGACTCGCCGCAGCCGAGCACGAGGTAACAGGTCGTCGCGGTGTTCGAGGTCGTCATGGGTCGTCTTCTCTTTCGCCCCGTCGTCTCGGGGTAAGTGGAAGGTATATCAGGCTATACCTTAGCGCAAGCCCTCACGTGCGGGGCGCGGTCGATTTATCCAAGTCGGCCTGCGAGGGCAGGAACCGCAGCGGGATCCCGAGGCGCTGCCACGCGCGGAAGCTGGCGTCGCTGTCGATCGGCCCGTCGTCGGGGTCACCGCCGGGCACGTCGTCGGCGCCGGGCTCCACGTCGCCGCCCGCTTCGGCATCACGCCACGCCCACGACCGATCGGGATCGGCGGGGCCGTCGGGCGCGAGCTCCGGCGGCACGGGCAAGTCATCGGCGCTGAGGTCGACCATCGCCGCCTCGCTGCAGCCCTCGTGCAGGGCGTCGCCGCTCACGACTGCCACCGGGCCGCGCGGAAGAGCAGGATCGCGAGGGCGCGGTAGTACGCGGCGAGCGCGCGGTCGTGGTTCCACGCCGTCCCGAGCCGGGCAAAGTGGCGCGAGCGGGCCGCGGCGAGGCGCGCGATCCCGACGTAGCCCTCGCGAGCGGCAAAGAACGCCGTCCGCGCGAGCTGCTCGAAGCTCGCCCAAGCTCCGCCGTGGCGGCGGTCGAGACGGTGCGCGCTCTCGCCGAGGTCGTCAATCACACGCAGCGCCACGGCGGGCGGCAGCGCGCAGGGGATACCGATCGTTGTCATTGCGACAACCTCCGGCCGTTGATGGTCCAAGAGATCGGCTCGACGCCCACGTCGAAGCGGTGCTCTTCGCCGTCCTCGTCACGCACGAGGAAGTGCCACTTGTCGCCGCAGTCGTCGGCGGGATCGAGGCCGCCGAGGTACGACCTTGCGGCCTCCTCGGGGCTGCGGAACGTGCCCTCGATGTCGTGCCATTCGTCGGCTTCATGCGTGTTCGGGTCGTGAACCTGATAGCCCATGTCGTCTCCTTGCCCCGTCGTCTCGGGGCCTTCACGCGGCAATGCCCGCCGGCTTGGGAGCGGGCGGGCTGATGCCGGGGCGGTGGGGCGTCAGGAGACGCGGATCCCCTGCAAGCCCATCTCCTCCCGGAAGGCCGTGATCGACATCGTCGTGACGGCGTCGCCCGTCTCTTTGAGCCACGCGTGCAGCTTGGCCGCGTCCTTCCGGCTCTCGGGGCTCGTGAGCGTGTCCTGTCGGAAGCTCTCCCCGTTCGGCCGCCCGTGGATCGCGGTGAAGGAAAGGACGCCGCCCGTCTGCGAGACGTGGCCGCTCACGAGGTCGGAGGCGATCCGGATCTCGGGCTCGCGCGGCACCGTGATCGCCTTCACCTCGCAGCGCTCGAAGGCGAGGCCGGGGATCGCAAGGTCGACGAGCGACGCCTCGAAGGCTTCCGGCGACGTCTCGGCCGTCACGGCGTCGACAACGAAGGGGAGCGCCATCTCGACCACCGCGTCGCGCCCGAGGAGGCTCATCCGCAGGCACGTCTTGCCGCGCTTGCCGGCGTTCCGCAGGTCGACGATCTCGACGTGCCCGGCGAAGCGGTGCGCGCGCCACGTGGACGACTCCACGGTGCGGCCGATGGGGAGGGGAGAGGCGGTGTCATTGGCGGGCGTCGTCGTCATGGGGTCGTCCTTCTGCCGGGGTTCGTCGTCCCCGGTGCCCAATAGGTATATCCTGGTATACCTGACGTCAAGGTTTATTTCGCGCGAGCCTTCACGGGGCCGGGCTTCGCGAGCGCATCGCCGACAAGCTCCTCGAGCAGCAGCGCGCGCAGGTCAGTGCCGAGGGCCTGCGCGATCTTCACCATCACGTCCTCGGTGACGTTGCCCCGGCCCGCTTCGATCGCGCTGAGGTTCGTGCGCTGCATCCCGATCCGTTCGGCGAGCACGGTTTGCGAGACGCCGCGGCGCTCGCGGGCGTGGCGGATGAGCTGCCAGAAAATACGGTCTTTCACGGTCGGATCCTTTCAGCGGTATTCGATGAGGCAGGCGCCCGTCGCGACGGCGTGCGCGGTGGTGGCCTGCTGCTCGGCCGGCAGCGCGTCGAGGCCGGCGCGAGCGCGCGGGGAGAGCAGCTCGTGGGCGCGGGCGAGCGTGACGGCGGGGGTGGGGACGTCGGGCATATCAGACCGCGGGCTCGAATCGCGCGCACGTGCAGTATCGCGCACGAGGCTCGACGAAAACTCCGCAATCGCCTTCGTGGCGCCGGTGTCCGCACCGGCAGATATTTGCAGCCTCCGTGCCGCGGTCGAGTTGGTCAATCACGCTGCATGCAGCGTCGAGATCGAGAAGATTCGCGAGGGTGGGCGCACGGTCGCCGATCTCGCGCGCCCGATTGACGGCG
>ERZ869925.1178-NODE-1178-length-12775-cov-4.868318_pt1 | contig 12775 bp, 13 predicted proteins | sample MGYA00579311_ERZ869925 | MGnify/ENA primary metagenome ERZ869925 (study PRJEB32216, sample SAMN09231817) | wastewater metagenome | place: USA: Maryland | collected 2016-07-30 | study: EMG produced TPA metagenomics assembly of the PRJNA472060 data set (Reclaimed...
AGGTTCGGAACCGCCTAAGTCTCTTGTGAGAGATGTTTTTTGACGCTGTTACACAAATTTTAGGGCGGCGATGTTGTTAAATTGCAACATCTTACGTTAAAGAAACGCCAGTATTTAGCGGGTTGTTACGGGAAATGCGCTCGAAAACATCAATGTTTATGCTGGTTTCTTGCGTGTCTCCGTGTGGTTCTTGGCTGGATTTTGGGTAAAACGTTGGTTCGGCGGACGGTTGACCGGTGGGCGATGGCAGATGTCCGACCTGGTTTCCTGCAAGATCGACACCGCCAACCTTATGGCGGCCGTCGAGCTTGGCCGGGCCTACTCGAAGCGCACGCCCGCCATCGCTGTTAACACCGCAGCCTACATGGTGGCGCGCAAGACGTTCCACAACATGCCCATGGCCACGGTGTCGCGCATTGACACCCAAATGCAGGTTCAGACCGTGCCGGTGATGAAAATCGCCTCCCGCGGCCGGCACAAGGGCAGCCTCATCAAATCCCGCGAGGTGGCCATTGTCCACGAACGTCCGCTGTCCAACGCCATGCGCATCGTGCTGGCGCGGATGAACCCCATGTCAAAGTTCAGCGTGATGACCGGCAACTATTGGGCATTGCGAGCGCCCAGCTTCCGGTCCGGGGCCAAGCGCCTCGGCCAAGGCGTCTCCGCCAAGGCGCAATTCTGGGATTGGGTCGAGGAAACCGCCGACCGCATGGTCAAGGCCCGGCACAGTTCCATTGCGTTCTTCAAATCCGGCTGGGTTCCGGCGATCCGCGCGCTTTACCCGCACGCCAGCCGCAGTGTGGGCGGGCTGGGCGGCATCCAGAACCCTGATGCACACTACAACTACGTTCCGACCTCCGGCTGGGCCATTGCCGCCCCCAAGAACGCCGTGGTGGCCACGGCGGAAATTGCCAATGCCATCGGCACCGCCGGCAAGAACAGCGTGCTCTACACCAAGCACAACGAAAGCCTGCACGCCATCGCCCCGCCCGTGCTTCAGGCGGCCATCAAATCCGAGTTTGAAAGCACCATGCGCTACGTGGCGGAACAACAATGGAAGCTGGACAAGGCCCGCTACGAGGCGCTGGGCTTCATTTTGAACTGACTTTGACTCCGCACTTCGGGAAATGGCCTACAACAACCCAACCTCCAAGCTGGAACGAGCCATCCGTGCTTATCTCATCGCCCAGGGCAAGGCCGAACCGGAGAACATCTACATCGCCAACGATTCCCGCACCCGCGCCCTGCCGGCCCGCACGGTGATTGCCCCGGCGTTCAATCCTCGCTACGGACACAGTTCCGAAGGGGAATGTTCGCTGGCCATCCAGCACGTCTTTTCCGCCGCCATCGACACGCCGGAGACGAATTTCAGCACGCAACGGGTGTTGATGGACAAAATGGTCGGCGACACCATTGATTCCTTTGCCTGCGGCGACCGCCAAAGCCTCAATCGCGTGGCGGACGCCATCACGGCGGCCGGTCGCGCCCTGGCCACCTCGGACGGCAGCGAACAGGGCGACATCGACGCCGCTGACAACGCCGATATGGTCAATTTCCGCTGCGATTGGATCAAATTTGCCCATCCCATGCTCACCCGCGGGCGGGCATCCGAGGACGGCACCAACTGGGTGGAAGTCGTCAATCTCACCGCTTTTGTCAGCAATGCTGACACCGATAACACATGAAATCCAATCCTGAACCCAAATTTGACCCGAAACGCATCCAAACCCTGTCTTTGGGCGAAAACCCCCTGCGCTTTGCCATCTCCGGCATTACCAACTTCCTGCCGCAATTGGTGGACGCCATCCAGTCCGCCGAGCCGGTGGACGAAAGCCTGAAAGGTTTCATCATCAAAGAGCTGGGCGACATCGAAACCAACGCGGCCAAGCTCGATCTGCATCTGGTGGACCATCCGCACGGCGGCGTCTCCCTGCACCTGCACATTTCCCCGGTCCAGCTTGGCGGCACCATCGGCAAGCCCATCCACACCGCCGCCCTGCCGCCGGACTTCAAGCCACCATTGGCCCCGGTGGATACCTCCGTCGTTTGACTCTGTGGAAAAATTGAAAATGCGCTGTCTGATTTCAATCTTGTTTGCCTTTGCAGTCGCCGTCACGGCGGCGGCGCAGACCACCACCAACCTGTTTCCGTATGGCGCGGTGAACGGCACCAACAACGGCGGCTGGGTCATCGTGTCGAACGTGTATATCCCGACCAAAACGTTTCTCATCCAGGTTGGAAACATCACCAACGCACCCACGGCCAGCATCACCAACGCCATCACGGTGCAGATTCAGGTGTCCGTGGACGGCGCGAACTCGAACTGGGTCACGGTGGCGACCTACAACCCGTCCAGCACCAACGCACTGACCGAGAAATTCATTCCCACGCTCAGTTCCATTGCGCTGGCGATGCGCGCGCGGATCATCACCACCAATTCCCTGCCGGTCGGCACGTATTTGCTTGAATGATTATGGCTGACACCCCGACAACTTCCGCACCGGCGCCCGAGGCCAAGAAATCCACCGAGGAACTGGTGAAAACCTTCCTCGCGCTCAAGACGCACGCGGAGAAGTGCGCGTTCTTCGCCAAAAACAAGGAACTCGCCCAGATTTTCCGTTCCGAACTGTTCACCGCCGAACCCACGAAGTAATCTATGCCCACCACACCCATTTCCGAAACCCAGATTGGTGCCGTTGCCTACCTCTACGGCATCACCAACGATGGCACCAACATCGCCATCACCGGCCTGGCCACCTTTGAGCTGGATTCCGACGAGATTTCCTACACCTGGAGCGAGAAGGAGAACAAGGACGCCACCGGCAACACGCGCAACCTGGTCCAGACGAATTTCAAGAGCGACCGCACCATCACGTTCACCCCGGCCGGCGCGGATCGCGCGGCGGCGGCGGCGATTGCGGATGCCGCCATTGCGCTCCAAAATCTGGTCGTCACCCATTACAAGGTGGCGGCGTTCAACGGCACCTATCGCATCAAGCCCGGCACCAAGGTCAGCCTCAAGATGGATGACAACGCCAGCATCACCATCAACGCCGAGAAATATGCGAACTCCACGCAGAACACCAACCTGACCGGCACACCTATCTCCGGCTAACCATGGCACATGACGCGCTATTTGCGGACGCCGCGCGTCCAAAGCGCGTGACGATTCTGGGGCTGAGGATGCTCGATTACACCCTCGGCCACGAATTGGTGCTTTGGCAGCGGCGCAATCCGCTCGTTACCCTCGAACCGCTCGCCTTCTTCAGCCTTGAATTGGGCGAGCAGGCGGCCGCGCTGGCCCGCGTGGCGATGTTGTGCTGCGAGAAAACCCCGCGCTGGCTGCGCCTGTGGGAGCATCGGGCGGCCCGCATGGACATCCCCGGCGAAGTCATGGCGTTCTGCGATTACCGCGCCTCCGGTTCACTAGACCTGCCCCTGTCGGCCATGCCCAAGACGCCCGGCGTGCCGTATCATTACTTCGGCGCCCCGGAACTGGCCCGGCTCATCAATTACGTGTCGGAAAAACATGGCGCGCTCATTGCCGCGCACTTTGGCGGATCGCCGTTCAACTTCCCGTTCGGACTTGCCCGCATCCTCTACACCACCGCCATGGAGTGCGAAGGCAGTCTGTGGGTGAAAAACCAGCAGGACGAGGAACTGGAACGCCGGGCGGAAGCCTACAACCGCCTGAACCCGCACAGCGGCTTTGCCGTGGGCGACGATGCCGTGCGCGAACTGGCCCGCAAATGGAACCGCGAACACCCGGAAGCCCAGGTGCCCGTTCCCGGAGAAAACTGACATGCCTCAAGCTGTAACCGCATTATTCAAGGGCGACTCCACCAGCATGGAGGCGACGTTCGAGCGCATTGGCAAGAAGTCCGCCGTCACCGCGCAGCAGATCGCCGCCAACTTCAAGAAGTCCATGGCCGGACTGTCGGAGAAGATGTCCGACGACTACTTTGCCATTATCCAGGCCCGCACGCAGCTTCGGGCGGAGGAGGGAAAGCAGGTCGCGGCGATGTTCAAGAAGTTCTCCGACGACGAAAAGCTGATGAAAGGCGGTCACGCCGGCTTTGGTGCCGGCCAGATGCAGTTGATGCACTCCGCCCGCGCCACGTTTGATTCGCTCATCTCAGGCGGCAATCCGCTCACCGTGTTCATGCAGCAGGCGCCGCAGGTCATGCAGGCGTTGAGCATGATGAAGACCGGGGCGATGGATTTCGTAAAGACGCTGCTGGCCAAGCCGGTTGGCCCCGTAGCCATCTTTGGCGGCCTGCTGGCGGGTCTGGCGGCCGGCGCCGCGGCGGCGGTCACGCAGTATTCCAAGCTGGTGAACATGCTCAAGGGCAACGATGCCGCGGCGTTCACCCCGGAATACATCCTGCGCCGCAATCAGGCGGCGGGGCATCTGCTGGAAGTGGAGCGATTGATCGCGTTGGAAGTGAAAAAGCAGGCGGATGCCTACAACTCGGTGGAAAGCAAATCCGCCCGCATCTCCGAGCTGACCAAGGAACGGTTTGAACATCTCCGGCGGATGAATGACCTGACCGGCGGCGGGCAGGCGGGCGCCTTGGCCATTGACCGGGCGGAACGCCAGGCGGAGCTGGACAATCTCCTGCAAAAGCAGCAGGACTTGCTGGCAGAAGCCGCCGCCAAACGTGCCGCGGCGCAGGGCATGGGAGTTATTCCATCCGCCGAACGGGACCGCAACAACATTGCCCAAAAAGAGGCGCAGCTTGCGTTGGCGGAAGAAGCGGCGAAAGAGGTCATGGCCGCCCAACAACACGGCGGCATGGGCGCCACCGGAATCAACACCAAAGGTCTGAAGCGTGATGCGTTCATCGCCTACAACAAGATGACGCTTTCGGATGCGAGCGAAGCAGACATTCGCGCGGCGGAGAAGAAAACCATCGAGGACCGCAATTCGTTGCGCAAACAGGTCAAGGCGGCCAAGGAACTGGCGGATGCCAACGACATCAAGCGGGAAGCCCGCCGGGTGCTGGAAGAAGCCGCCGGAAAATCCACCGCCACGGCGGCGGAAATCGGACTGAGCCTGCCCCAGCAGCAGCGCCGCATGGAACAGCGCAACCGGGATCAGGCGGAGGAATTCGCCATGGGACCGGCGATGGCCCGCGGTTACTCACTGAACTCACAGCAGCGCGTTGGTGCGTATGCCGCCACGCCGCCGGACTTCAAGCGGCTAGTCGAAGCCTGCATCCAGACGGCGCACAACACCGCCTCCCTGAAACCCACCGGCCTGCAATCGCCGCCGGGAGCCAAGCCCGCCCAGTTTGGCGGCCGGCCGGTGAGCAATGTCGGCCACTCGGGAGCGGGTTACTAACTTTATGCCAGGCACCGGACTACAATTTGTCGGCCCCGCCAGCGCGCTGGTCTTTGGCCCGACGCGGGTGGATTACAGCCCCAAGGGCAACACCACGCACTTCACCGTCACCTGTCCCACCCTGCCGCCGCTGATTACGTATTACAACTACGTCATCCAGTTTGGCGCCACCGGCACCTTCCACGGCCTCGACTACGGTGAAACCCGGATGCTGGAAGTCTCCGTGCCGGGCCTGACCTCCGTGGCGGACGGCATCATTGACGAACTGTTCTTTGACCAGTGGGATTTGCTCACCAACGAGAACTCGGACACCATCTTCGCCAATCCGCTGCTCGTGGGCGGCAGTTCGCCCGTGGTGAACTACAACGCCAAGTGCATCCTCTCCTACTGCGCGCAATACGGCGTGAAACCCGCCGGGGCGGTGTCCGCCCTGAACGCCATGATTGGCGCGGGCGTCACCGCGCCGACGCCATCCAACGGCGGCAGTGCGGATTCCAAGTTCACCACCAGCACGCTCAACGCCACGCATTACCAGCTTTACCGGGAAATCCTCAAGGGCCAGGTCGAATACGAAAAACCCACCTACGTCCTGCGGCACACCTCGTATTGCAGCGCCGGCGCCACCTACAACACCAGCACGGCCAACACCCAGAAGATTTACACCACCGCGCAACTGCTTACAGAGGTTGGTTCCGGCTGGACCTACAACCTGCCGCCGCGGCTTTACTCCAAGATTTCCGGTCTGCCAACCGAACTCGCGCCGGGCGAGGAGGCGCCGTATTACACCTGGGGCTGGCTGAAGAAGATCACCCGCGAACCCGTGCTGGCCAACTTCATGGTCGAGGTGTCCACCGAATACGAACTGGGCCTGTGGAGCAACCTGCGCTATGCGCTGGCCACTTGACCCGCGGCCTAGAGTAAATGCGCACCCGCACCACCAACCGCCCGCTGGGAACGGACGCCGCCGCTGATTTTCACAATCAGCAGTTTGACCGCGCGCAGCAGGAGACGCAGGTGTTCAACTCGACCACCGTCAAGGCGCACCGCACCACGCGGGGAATCCGGCTGAGTGCCGCGCCGCAACGTCCGGCGGGAATCGACGCGCTGCATGTTCAAGATGGGCGCATCGAGGTGGATACCAGCATCTCCTACGAAACGTGGGTGGTGATAAACATCCAAACGTCGCACACGCTGGTCACCACGGGAGTAATTGACCGGGTTTCCGGTTCGTTGGTGAAGGCCAGTCCCGGGCAATACTATTCCCGCCAACCCGTCGAGGCGATTGGCGGCGACGGCAAATGGAACGTGCCACAAAACCCGCCGCCAGACTCATCCAACTACGACAGCGATTCCAACTTTTGGATTCCGCTGGCGGGCAGTGCGGTGGAATGTCCCTATGGCTAATCCCGGATTCGGAGTCGGTCGCGCTCCGTGCGGCGGCTGGCCGGCAACGCCGAAAACTGCGCGGGGTTCCTGCTATCAGCACCGCAAGGCGGCGGACGATGGCTTCACCGTTTATCAGAACGTGACCAAGATGGATGACGTGGCGCTGGGAACTTTCGGCGGCGTCTCCATCACGCCCCGCGCCTCAAACTCGGACCTTCCACCGTGCGCCAGTGCGCCTTCCGGCTGCAAGTCTGAGTATGACCCGATGAACCCCGGCGGACAGCTCTGCGACGAATGGCGGGCCGGCAGCGAAGCACCGCAGAACGTCACCACGCCCAACACGGTCGATTACAACGCCTATTCCGCCACGGGTTCAACCATCAATTTCTCGAAGTGCCGCCAGCTTGGTTACAAGAACGTCCAAGGCAAACTGCTTTGGGTTGGCCGGCTGGGGTTTGATTCGCAGGATCATCTGCCCTACACCGATTTCCTTTGGGACGCGACGCATAACCAATACGACGGCGGAATCTGCGCCTGCCGAGATGAGCTTGGTTCGCCGGATACAAGCAAATATCGAACGGCGGAAATTTCCGTTGTGATGGACCAGACACCGTATGGCGCTTATGGCGGCGGCGGGCTTAGTCCGGTCACGTCCCTGATTGAATACAAGCTGTCCACCGACGCCCATTCCGGTGTCACCACGCTTTCGGATTGCACCTATACGCCGGGACCGACCTCGCCGCTAAACGCTCAGAATCATCCCGCCGGACCTTATTGGACGAGCTACACCGTGCGGCAATTTGCCGGTGCGGTCGGCAACTGGACGATTGAAAGTTTGACCAGCCGTTTCTTCGGCTTTTGGAGCGCGGCGGCAAGCCTGTCAGGTCATAGCACCGCCCGCAGCGGGACGACTTGGACGTTGACCGAGGATTCCAGCGGCAACGTGCTGGAAGAAGTCACCTGCGATTTCACCGGCAGCTTTTCCCGCGTCCTGTATGGCTATTACACCGATGGCGGCGGGGACCATCAATACGAGATTTACCGGGAAGAAGTCACCATCTCAGCCACCAGCCTGAGCTTTACGGAGCATGACATCATTGTTCCGACCGGGGCGGATTACGCCGACCGCATCGAGGTCAACACGGAAATTACCGTCAGCATGAGCGATGAGTTCACCAAGTCGGATGTTACCGACGACATGACCACGTTGCTGGCGCTTTGGGACTTGGGAAACAATGCCGTTTATCAATTCCGAACAGATTCCTTTGTCGGTGTCGCTCCGTTGGTGACCCGCAATCAGGTGGACGGCTCGCCGCTGTTTGATTCCACGATGGATTGCTCGTGGACCGACCCGTCCGCCACGATTGCCGATGGTTCCATCAAAGGTGCGCCCAATCCGGCGGGCTATGAAGGACACTTTGATTTCAATCATCGGACGCACTTTTGCTGTTTGTCGGCGGGTTCACCAGGCTATTACGTCGGCATGTATGGCGCAAAGTCCGGCGTGGTGACGACGGGCGATGCGACGGACGCCTACATGCCCGACACGGCGACCTGTTGGACAGAGAACGGCACGCCATCCGACCCCATCGCCGCCGGGAACCTGCCGCCGGGAGCGTGGAACATCTGGAACGAGGACACGCTTTACTCTCAGAAATGGTGCGAGATCAAAGTCCCGTGGAAGTCCTACAACTACGCCCGCCCCTGCAACCAGGACCGCTTTTTGTTGGATGAATCGAGCGTGCGGTGTGTGGCTGAACTGACGAGCGGCGATGGTTCGGGCGGTTCGCCGTGGGCGATTGTGATGAACAGCGACCCCAGCGCCTCGCCCGTGGTCAGTTCGGATACGGTGTTGTTTTGCATGGATGGCAACACGGCGGTTTGCACGGCGACCAAGATCGACGCCACGCACTACACGCTGGTCAAGGTTTGCGATGCCCCGGTGCGGACAGACTGCGGCACGGGCATCATGGGCAAGGTGCGATACAACACCGCCGCCGGCATCTGCGGGCGCGTGGCTGTCACGGCGGCAACCAACGAGTCCCCGATTAAAATCACCGTCGAAAGCACCACGGCGTTGCGGACGGGTGACCATGTGGACATCTCCGGCGTCCTCGGCAACACGGCGGCAAACGTGAGCAATCAGGCCATCACCGTCATCAGCGACACTCAATTTACATTGGACGGCACCACCGGAACTGGAGACTACACCAGCGGCGGTTATTGCTCCGTCCACGGCGCAACGTCCTACACTTGGAACGATGACCAATCCAAGGGTGATTTCCTTGGAATCGAATACCGATTCAACTACCGCGACTATCAGGAACGGGACCGCGTGATTGCTGAAACGTGTTCCGCCTGCACTCCGGGCGGTGCGGCCTTGCGGTTGCAGCAAGAGATTAACGGCCTGCCGCGGGAAGTGAATGACTTCACCGTGACGAGTCATTGCCTGGCGTTCACCGTCTGCGATCCGCAAGTCATGGTTTGTTCGCCCAACTCGGAAACATTCACCAACCAGAAAACGGTTTCCTGGTATTGGCCAGACCCGGATTTGGTCTATGGCTCACGCTGGCAGCATGTTTATGTTCAACAATGGCCGGACCTGCTTTGGGAGGCACCGCACAAGGAATGTGAGTTTGACGGCATCATCAACGCCCCAACGCCTTGCACCATGACGCAGGATAACGGCGGCTGCGAATCGGATACGTGCGATGGCGTGAGCGGCGACATCTACTATCCACACGCACCGATGCGCGAGGCTTCCAATCTTGTGGCCGGGACGCCATCGCTGCCCGCTGGCATTTACAAGAACATCCTGACCTACACCGAGCTTCAGAGCGCCACGCCGCCCGACGGTTTCACCGTGCCGCCCGCTGGTGGTTCGGGCTATGGCGAGTGCAGCGGCGTGGTGAGCATTAACGAGATCGAAACGCCGTGGGGTCTTTACATGGCTGAATACCTGTGCGTTTGCGGTGAGGGCCGGTTTGCGGACACTTACGAGGAGGAAGGAGCAAGGGTCAGATGCCCGTCGTGAATCTGTTTCCAAGGAAAGTGCGAGGCACCGCAGCGGCAGTGCAGGCAGTGGCAGTGTCGTTTGGCAGGGTTGAACCCTCGGTTTCGGTCTGGCCGGCGTGGGCGGATGAACTGCGCAAGCAAAAGGCGGCCGGCGAGACGGGCGTTGGCGACACGGCGGAAAGGCTCATTGGACCGATTGGCGGCGATGTTTTCAAGCGGCTGGTGAAAAACTGCGGGTGCGGGCAGCGTAAAGAGGACTTGAACCGCCTGTATCCCTACTAAGTCTGCCCGCATTGACTCTGCCGCCAAGGAAATGCGCTATTGCCATGCCTTGATTTTGTTGCTGGTCGGGTGGTTGTTGACTCCCGGCTTCACACCCACCGCCGCCGCCCAGACCAACGTCCAGGTCATCTGGAACGTCAACGATTACACGGACAACCCTGCCCGGCTCACCCGGTTCACCATCACCCCGCTAGGCGTGGGCCTGGGCGAGAACTGGGGCCGGCTGCGCGTGCGGACGCCCACCGTGTTCACCGCAACAGCCAACAGCTACATCACCAACGGTTGGGTCACGAACTCCCTGCTCACCGGTCAGGCGTATCAGATCGCCGCCAGCACCGCCTACGCGACCTATTATTCCACCAACTTTTACCCCACCAACATCGCCGGTTCCACCGTCTATGGCATCAATTATTCCGGCGACATCCTCAACCAGTCCGGCGACAACATTCTCAGCTTCAGCTACCGCTATCCAACCATCACCAACGTCACGGCGGGCGGTGGTTCGGGCAGCTTTGACACGAATACGCCCATCACCATGCTGGGAGGTGTCACGGTTGGAACCAACGGAGGAATTGTTCTGACTTCGGTTTCTGCCAGCACCGGAGAAGATATATCGGTGGCGGCTGGAAACAATTCGGGCGGCGGCGGCGCAGGCGACCTCTCGCTTTCGGCTGGCGACGGTAGCAGCGGCAGCAATCCGGGCAATGTGACGGTGCGAGGGGGCGCAGGCAACATTCCGGGCAGCGTGTTGGTGAAATCCGGCAATACCACGATTGGCACGTTTGATTCTACCGGACTGTCGGTTGCCGGCGCAGTGAGCGCGACGGCATTTTCCGGCGACGGCTCTGGCTTGACCGGCATCAGCAGTGGGCAATCCGCCGCGCAAGTCGCCGCACAAATCAGCACCAACGGCCCGCAGCTTTTGTTTGCCAGAAATTACGGCGCGGTCGGTAATGGCAGCACGGACGATACGGCCGCGTTGCAGCTTGCCATCGAGGCGGCAAACAATCAGACGAACGGCAGCAAAGCCGGATGGTCTGCCGGCCGCACGGCGCTGGTGTTGGAAGCGGGACACTACAAAACCACCTCGCCGCTGTATATTTACGGCAAAAACGGGCTGGAGATTCGCGGTCTGGGCGGGCCAGGGCAATGCATCGTTTCCAATGGCACCACCGCATTGATGGTCATCACCAACGCGGCCAACGGAATCGAGCCGAACAACTTGGTCATCGACAACATCGCCTTCCGCTCGACCGGCTATTCCCAAACCGGACTGCTGTTCTGCGCGACGCTGAACACGATGGACAACATGGTCGTGAAGAACTGCTCCCTCTACGGCTTCAAGACCGCGTTGATGATGTATTCAGACAACACTCTCGGCGGCGTCTCCAATTCCCGGTTTGATAACGTCGATTTGTTCGACAACTGGTATGGGCTGATTGTCACCAATGGGCTTTACAACGCCAACCGCATCGAGGGCACGTTCGTCAACAACTACGCCTCCGCGTTCGTGATCGACAAGGGCATGTGGGATATTTACATGCGCGACAGCGGCGGAGAACTTGGAGCGTCTGGTTTTACCACCACCAACATTTTGTGGATTACCGGCTCGCCGAAAATTCTGCTGCGCGGCGGGCAATGTGAATACTACGGGTGGACAAATAAGGCGGCTATCTGGGCGACCGGCACGGGCGGATATGATTTGCTCATGGATGGCATCGTCATCAACTCCTACTCAGACTCAAAACCGTGGGCGGGGGCGGTGTGGAGTGTGAATCTGGAAGACTCTGGGGCCAGCACTTCTTTCGCTCATTTCCAAGACTGCCGTTTCCAAGTCGTGTTCAAAAAAACCAACTACACTGCCAACTTTGCCATGCCGGGAAGCCCGGCAGTTCGGGTTACCTCACGCGAACAATGGGTCACCGCCTCCGGCCCGCGTGTTGTTGGCGGATTCTTTGAGTCAGGGATATTCGTCACCAACCTTTGCTTGCAGCAAGACCCTATTGTCGTTGCAAACAACTCGGCAAATGTCGTTGGTCAAGGCGCAGCCTTTTGGGGCTACAAACAATGGATGCTGACGAACGGCGTCCCCAAGCTGTTTATGGCGACGGCGGACGGACTTGTGCAAATTGACTCGCGTGGCATTTCAACCAGCTTTGCCGGATTGTCCATTTCCAACACCTTCACCGGCTCAAACTTTTTCAACGGCGACACGATTTTTGCCTCAGCCAAGAAAACCCGATTCCTGACTGATGGCAGCACGGGTGTTCGGCTGCAATCAACGGCGTCGTCGCGGGGTGTGTCGTGGATTGCGAACACGTTCAACACGCACGACTGGGGCTTTTTTACGCCAACCGCTAACGACACGGAGCCAACTTGGAACACCGCCGCCGCCCGTGTCTATCACGACACAGCCAACAATCGCACGCATGTCGGCTATAACGCCGTTGGCTCGACTGCTCCCTACGGCACCGCCACGCTCACTGTGTATGGCAGCTATGGCGGGCAAACCAGCGCGGCCCCGGCAAGTGTTGTCGCCCCGGTCAAATGGATGACGTTTGTTGAAACGAACGGCTCATCGTATCGCATCCCGCTTTACCAATGACGCGCCTGCTCGCCATCCTCATTTTCATCTGTGCCCCTGCGCCTCTGTGGTTAATGGCCCAGGACGCCCCGCCACCCCTGCCACCTGTGGAGCGGGCGGTGCTTTCAAAGCCAATGCTGCTATCGCCCCGGCAGGCGGCGGGG
>ERZ869925.1179-NODE-1179-length-12771-cov-11.014155_pt1 | contig 12771 bp, 13 predicted proteins | sample MGYA00579311_ERZ869925 | MGnify/ENA primary metagenome ERZ869925 (study PRJEB32216, sample SAMN09231817) | wastewater metagenome | place: USA: Maryland | collected 2016-07-30 | study: EMG produced TPA metagenomics assembly of the PRJNA472060 data set (Reclaimed...
TGCGCCTCGCGGTGCGTACGGGTCTGGGGTCTTTGATCTGGAGGTCTGATGGTCACCGGAATCTTCGCGCGCGCCGATCACCCGAACGGATGGGGGAACGCTCACGGGTATGTCGTCATCGCGGTCGAATGCGAGAACCTCGCGCAGCTGGCCGCCGTCACCAGCCGGTTGCAGCGCGACCCGTTCTACGGTCGGCCCCTCGCGACCAGCTACCCCGGCGGATACCTCGGCGACGAGGGGCACCCGTGGTTCGCCGGACGGTTCGACCGCATCCTGACGACCCGCGGCAAGGTCAACGTCACGCCCTACGGCAACCAGATGCCCGACACCTTTGCCTGCATCGGAGACCAGCGATTCGCCGGCGTGTTCTCCGCCGCCGACGTGCTCCCCGACGACAACTAGCCGCGCGCCGCATGGCGCGATCGGCCCGACCCCTGGAGGCCGCATGGCCGGCAGAGGACCCGCACCGAAAGCACCCGAGGACCGCCGGCGTCGCAACGCGCCGACCGGCGGCGAGTGGGTCACCCTTCCCGAGCTCACCACGGCCGTCCTTCCCGCCCTGCCCACCCGCGGCAAGGGTCGAGGCAGCTGGTCCGCACGGACCCGCGCCGCCTGGAACGCCTGGCGCTCGGACCCCGTCACCTCGCAGTACGGCCCCGCAGACGTGCAGCTGGCCGTCGACCTGGCGTGGCTGTACGAGGAATGGGTGCGCGAACCGACCGCGGCGCTCGCCGCTGAGATTCGCCAGCGACAGGACGCCCTCGGGCTGACGCCCAAGGGCCGGCAGGACCGACGCTGGCGGCTGGAGCCGCGCGCGGACGTCATCCCGATCGAGGCCGCCCGCGAGCAGCGCTCCGCTGCCGAACGCATGAAGGAATTGCGCGACCGTGCTGCTGCCGCCGACCGGGCTACCTGAGCGGTCGCTCGGGTACGAGGTCTGCAGCTGGATCGAGGAACACTGCGCGGTACCCGACGGCGAGGACGCCGGCCGGCCGCTGCAGCTGTCGAACGAGCAGGTCAGGTTCGTCGTCTGGTACTACGCCGTCGACGAGCGCGGCCGGTTCGTGTTCCGCCGCGGCCAGGTGGTCCGCCCCCAAAAGTGGGGGAAGGGTCCACTGTCGGCGGCGATCATCTGCGCCGAGGCCGCTGGGCCGGTGCTGTTCGACGGCTGGGACGCCAACGGGCAGCCCGTCGGCAAGCCGTGGGCCACCCCCTGGATTCAGGTGGTGGCCGTCAGCGAGGACCAGACCGACAACGTCTGGACGGCGCTGGTGCCGATGATCGAGCTAGGCGCGCTCGCCGCGGACGTGCCCGACACCGGCAAAACGCGCATCAACGTCGCCGGGTCGCACGGGTCGCGCGGTCTCATCGAACCCGTCACGAGCGCCGCGGTTTCCCGCCTCGGGCAGCGCATCACGTTCGCGGTTCACGATGAGACCCACAGCTGGACCGATCACAACGGCGGCCGCAAGCTGGCCGACACCCAGCGGCGCAACCTCGCCGGCATGGGTGGCCGGTCGCTGGAGACCACCAACGCCTACGACCCATCCGAGGGGTCGGTCGCGCAGCGCACCCATGAGGCCAACCTCGACGACGTCCTCATCGACTATCCCGAGACCGGCAAGGGTTCGATTCGCAACAAGCGCGACCGCCGGCGGCTGCTCAAAGCCGCGTACGCCGGCGCGCCGTGGGTCGACCTTGACCGCATCGACGCCGAGGTCGGCGAGCTCATCCGCGATGACCCCGGCCAGGCAGATCGGTACTTCCTCAACCGCGTCGTCGCCGGCGCCGACAAGGCGTTCGACCCCGAGCTCGTCAAGGCGCGCACCGCGCCCGAGCCGCTCGTCATCGAGGCCGGCCGGCTCGTCACCCTCGGGTTCGACGGCGCGCGCCGCGAGGACGCCACCGGGCTCGTCGCCACCGATGTTGAGCGCGGCACCCAGGTCGTCGTCGGCGTCTGGGAACGCCCGCGAGACCTCGCGCCCGACGACGACTGGCAGGTGCCCGAGGGCGACGTCAACGACGCCGTCGCTTTCGCATTCGACGAGTGGAACGTCTGGCGCCTCTACGCCGACCCGCCCTACTGGAGTGACACCGTCGACGCCTGGGCCGGCAAGTACGGCGACCAGCGCGTCGTGGCGTGGTGGACAAACCGCACCAAGGCCATGGCGTACGCGCTGCGCGCCTATCACGAGGCGTTCGTCGACGAGCACGTCACCGTCGATGGTGAGGCGCTTCCCCGCCACCTGATGAACGCGGCCCGCCGGCCGACGCGCATCCGCGACCCAGACACCGCCGCGTTCCTCTGGACTATCAGCAAGGACGCCCAGAAATCCCCGCGGAAAATTGACCTCGCCATGGCCGGCTGTCTGTCATGGAAAGCCCGCGGTGACGCTGTCGCCGACGGCGCGCTCAACACCCCGACATACCGACGCGCCGCCTGGAGGTGAGCCCGTGCCGCTGCTCAACGACGACCAGGCCACCAAAATCATCAAGACCCTCGGCGACGAGCTCGACCGTCGCACCAAGATCGCGACGACGCTGGAGCCATACGACGAGGGCGGCGGCGCGATCCCCGCCGCGGTGCAGCGCGCGAAGATGACGACCGCCTACCAGGTGCTGATGGGCCTCAGCACCACGCCGTGGGGGTCGCTCGTCGTCGACAGCGCCCTCGACCGCCTGGAGGTGTCCGGGTTCCGCACCGGCGACAAGGACACCGACACCAAGCTGTGGCAGGCGTGGCAGGCCAACCGCATGGACGCCGAGTCGCTGCTCGCGCACCGCTCGGCGCTGCGTGACGGCCGCGCGTTCGCGCTCGTCTGGGCCGACGAGAACGAGCAGCCCATGGTCAGCCTCGACGACATGACCCAGATGGTGGTGGCCTACCAGGAGGGCTCGCGGTACCGCAAGACCGCCGCCATGCGCCGCTGGGACGACGACAATGACGTCACGCACGCCACGCTGTATCTGCCCGACTACGTCTACAAGTACCGGCAGGCGAAGGTCTACGGCGTCGACGTCTGGGTGCGCCGCGAGGTCGCCGACGAGGAATGGCCGCTGCGGAACCCGTGGGGCGTCGTGCCGGCCGTCGAGTACGCCGTCAACCGCAAGCTCAAGCCCGGGGCGTTCCCATACGCGCGCGGCGAATACGAGCACGTCACCGGCCTGCTCGACCGCATCAACCTGCTCACGTTCGTCGGGCTCGTCGTCGCCATCTGGATGGGGTTCCCGCTGCGCGGCATCATCGGCGACCAGATCCTCAAGGACGACGACGGCAACGACCTGCCGCCGTTCGACGTCGCCGCTGACGCGGTGTTCCAGCTGGAGAACCCGAGTGCGCAGATCGCCGAATTCAAGGCCGCCGACCGCGGCGCGCTCGCGGTGTACCCCGAGCTCGACCAGCTGGCCGTCGTGACCAAGACCCCGCGCCACTACTTCCCGCTGGAGCAGGGCATGAGCAACATCAGCGCGGACGCCATCCGCGCCAGCGAGGGCGGCCTGCACGCCAAGATCAAGAGCCACAAGCGCAGCCTCGGCGAGTCGCACACCGACCTGCAGCGCCTGTTCGGCAAGGTGCTCGACATCGACGTGCCCGCCGCCGCCACCACGCTCTGGGCCGATCACGAGTCGCGGTCGCTCGCCGAGCGCGCGGACGCCGCCGTCAAGCTGAACGGCATTCTGCCGCCGCAGGCCATCTGGGAGCGCGTCCTCAACGCCTCGTCGGACGACATCAACCGCTGGCAGGCCATGGGCGCCATCGGGCAGCTGCTCGCGGCCGCCGCGACGCCCGCCCCGACGCCGCCGGCGGCGTGACCGACGCGCAGCTGCACATTCTCGCGATGGCGCGCCTGCGCGAGCTCACCAGCCGCGCCGTCGCCGGCGCGTGGGCCGCACTCCCCGGGTACGACGAGCAGAACGTCGACGAGTGGCTCGCGACCGTGCTGCCGATCGTGCAGGCCGCGCAAACGCACGCCGTCAGCCTCACCGACGCCTACCTCGCGCGCGCCATGGAACGCCAGCCCATCGGCGTGGCGGCCGCGGACGCCACCGGCGCCGCGGTGCGCGCCGGCGCCGACCCCGCCGAGGTGTACCGCCGCCCGTTCGTCACCGTCTGGACTGCCCTGGCGAAAGACAAGCCCTGGACCGACGCCGTCGCCGCCGGCGCCGCTCGCGCGACCGGAACCGCCGCGACCGACGTGCAGCTGGCGATGCGCCAGACGCTGTCGCTCGTCGGTGAGGCCGACGAGCGGATCGTCGGATACAAGCGCGTGCCCGACGCCGGCGCCTGCGTGTTCTGCAGGCTCGTCGCCGGCCAGCGGTACACCACCCGCGACCTGATGCCGATTCACTCGCACTGCGGGTGCGGCGTCGAGCCGCTCACGAGCAGCGAGCGGCACCTGTTCACCGGGCGCCGCGACAACGACCTCAGCCTGGCGCTCGACACGCCGATCGGACCCGCTGACGGCGTGCAGGCCGTCGTGCGTGAGCACGGCGAGCTCGGCCCCGTCCTCGTCGACGCTGCAGACCACTTCACCACCAGCGCCGCGCTCGCGGCCTGACCCCCCACCCACCGGCGCCGCACGGCGCCCGCACCCATGGAGGCCGCATGGCCCTGCAGGACACCGAGCTCGACCTCGTCGAGCGGCCCTACCCCCGCGCGGGCTCGTTCCGCGACCCGATCACCGGCCTGTTCCCGCCGCTCGCCGGCGCCGACGGCGCCGACGACGAGGACGACACGACCGACGACGACGCCGAGGACACCACCGGCGACGACGCCGACACCGAGGACGACGCGGCCCCCGCCGACGACGCCGACCTCGACACATGGAAGGGCTACGCCCGAAAGCACGAGGGTCGCGCCAAGAAAACGGCCAAAGAGCTCGACCGTGAGCGCAAGGCGCGCGAGCGCGCCGAGAAAGCGCTCAGGGACCGCGAGGAAGCCGACAAGACCGAGGCCGAGCGCGAGCGCGACAAGGCCGTCGAGGACGCCAAGGCCGAGGCTCGCCGCGAGGCGATCCCCCGGCTCGTCAAGGCCGAGATTCGCGCGCAGGCCGCCGGCCGGTTCGCGAACCCCAAGAACGCCGTCAAGCTCATCGACGTCGAGCTCACCGAGCTCGTCGACGACAACGGCGAGCCCGACGAGAACGCCATCAGGGACGCCCTCGACGACCTGCTGGAGAACGAGCCGCACCTCGCCGCCGGCAGCACCACGGGCGGCAAGGGCGACCCGGACGCCGGGAAGGGCAAGGGCCGCCGCAAGAGCGTCGAGGACATGACCCCCGACGAGCACCTCGCCGCGATCCGCCGGCACCAGTAGCACCCAGCTTCACCACGTCCTGCCGCATGGCGGGCAGTCAGCCAACCACCAGAAAGGGACTGGACCGCCATGTCCAACACCATCATCACCCCGAGCGTCATCGCGCGCCGCGCGCTCGCGACGCTCTACAACACCACCGTCCTCGCCGGCCTCGTCTGGCGGGATTGGGACGGTGACTTCACCGCCAAGCAGGGCGACACCGTCACCGTGCGCAAGCCCGCGACGTTCACCGCCGAGGAATTCGACGCCTCGGCCGGCATCACGATCCAGGACGCCGTCGAGTCGAGCGACACCATCGTGCTCGACAAGATCGCGAACGTGTCCTGGGCCGTCACCGACAAGGAGATGACCCTCACGATCGAGGACTTCGCCGCGCAGTTCCTCACCCCCGCGGCCGAGGCGATCGTGCAGAAGGTCGACGGCGACCTCGCCGAGCTCCTCGTCGACACCGCCGAGGGCGTCGGCGGCGGCGGCACCGTCAACAAGGGCGTCGGCGCCGTGGCGTCGGTCGCCATGATCGACGCCCGCGAGGTGCTCGCGCGCAACAAGCTGCCGGTCAACGACCGGCACGCCGTGTTCAGCCCCGAGGGCACCAGCGAGTGCCTGCTCGACCCGCTGTTCGTGCAGGCCGAGCGCTCGGGCTCCACGGACGCGCTGCGCGAGGCGAACCTCGGGCGCGTGTTCGGGTTCGACACCTACGAGTCGCAGGTGTTCGGGTACGGCTCGGGCGACCGCGGCCAGGCCGACGGCGTCGCATTCCACCGCGAGGCCGTGTGTCTCGCCACCCGGCCGCTCGCCACGCCGCGCGGCATCGCGCCCAACCAGGTCGCGGTCGAGTCGTTCAAGGGTCTCACCCTGCGGACGATCTACGACTACAACCACAACAAGAAGCGCGACGAGGTCAGCATCGACCTGCTCTACGGCGTCAAGGCGCTGCGCAAGGCCGGCGTCGTCCAGCTGAACATGGGCCAGGGCTCCTAGAGCCACCGGCACCCATCGCGCGCCCCGTGCCGAACAGGCCGGGGCGCGCACCCCTGCGGCCCCGCGGGGCGCCCCCCGGCACATCGGCGGGGGTGCGACGGGTTCGACTCCCGTGGCCGCCATTCCGAATCACGCACCCGTCCGACGGAGGACACCCACATGCCGATCATCAGTTCCGACATTCTGCTGCGCCTTTCTGGTGGCTCGTCCAACACGAGCCCCGCAGCGTCGCTCGGCGGCGCGATGAGCACCGTGTCCGGCGGAATCATCACCTCGGGCGCCGCAAACAACATCTGGGACGACGTGAACGCCGCCGAGGCGGCCGCGGGTGACACCGAGCACCGGTGCGTGTACGTCCACAACAACCACGGGTCGCTGACCCTGCAGAACGCGGTCGTATGGATCGACTCACTCACGTCGTCCACCGACACCGAGTTCGACATCGCCCTCGACCCCGCCGCGGTCGGGTCGACGGCGACCGCGTCGACTGGCGCTGAGGGCACCGCGCCGTCCGGTGGGACGGTGACGTTCTCCAGGCCGACGAGCAAGGGCGCCGGGCTGTCGATCGGTGACATTCCGGCCGGGTCCAAGAAGGCCATTTGGATCAAGCGGACCGTCACCGCCAGCGCCGCGGCGGCGAGCGACTCGGGTTCGATCCGCGTCGAGGGCGACACCGCCCCGTAAGGCGCGCCGGTAGCTCGCGATGGCCGTAGATACGTTCATCGCTGCTGCTGGCGGCGACGGGTTCGTCCGTCGGTATTCGGGCGGGTCGTGGTCGGCGGTTAGGGGCGCGTCGTCGGGTGACGAAGCGGGCAGCGCTTCGACAGCGGATTGGGGGGCGTACGCCGAGCCGTCGACCCCGATAATCTACCGGACGTTTTTGCCGTTCGACACGAGCAGCCTGCCGGACGCAGACTCCATCACGGCCGCGTCGATTTGGGTGTACTCCTACGGTGCTCCGGCGACTGGTGGTGGCGGGACGACAGCGAACAAGAGCGTCGCGGTTGTCGCGTCGACGCAGGCGTCGAACACGGCGCTCGCTACATCTGACTACTCGCAGGTCGGCTCGACGGAGTACGCGACCCGCGTGGCCGCGTCGTCGTTCCCCAACGGCTGGTGGCAGGAGATCCCGCTGAACGCAGCCGGGCTGGAGCAGATCAACAAGACGGGGTACACGAAGTTCGCGCTGCGCATCGGCTATGACCTCGACAACGTGGCGCCCGTGTCAACGGGCTGCGGCCCGCTGCTCCGGTACGCCGACTACACGGGCACGACGTACGACCCGTACCTGTCGGTCACGCACAGCAGCACGCAGGCCGTCGGGACATCGTGGACGACGCCCTACTCGGTCGGCGGCGACGACGTGTTCATGGCGTCCGCCGGGACGAGCGATGGTGAAGTGCGCGGCGGGTCGAACACGTCGTGGGCGGACGCTCGCGCCCAGACGACCGGCACCAGCGTCGACAACACCAGCACGACCGCCCTCGCCGGGTACGCGGACAACAACGCCGGCAGCATCCGCACGTACTTCCTCGCGCACGGGTTCCTCAGCTTCGACACGAGCGCGCTCGATGACAGCCTCTCCACGGGCTCCGGTGAGCTTTGGGTGTGGGTCAACACGAAGTGGGACACGGGCATCGGCGCCACCCCGGCGCTGTGCCTTGTCACTTCGACGCACAGCAGCCCGCTCGTGGCCGCGGACATCGACACCGTCGGCTCGACCGAGCTCGCATCCCGCGTCGCGCTGTCCGGCGTCTCGAACGGGTCGTGGGTCAAGTTCACTCTCAACGCGGCCGGGAAGGCCGCGATCAACCGGACCGGGACGACGAAGCTCGCGATCGTCTCCGCGCACTTCCTCGACAACACGACCCCGACGAACACGAAATACGCCGGCGTCAACATCAGCTACGGCGAGGACGCGGACACAAAGAAGCCGCGGCTGATCGTCAACAGCCTCGCGCAGGTCGGCGCCGTCGGCGCATCGTGCAGGGCCGCGTACTACGTGGACAGCCCGCACATCATGGTGAAGTGCGAGCAGCCGTACCTCGTCTACAACTTCAAGTCGGGGACGCGCACAGCGTCGGGCTCGCCGGTCACCCTCAAGGCCGCCGGGACGAACACCGTAGGCGGCCCGTCTGAGGGGTGGAACGCCTTTCCTTCGATGGTCCGGGTGCCGGACACGTCGACGCCGTTCGGACGGACGCTTGTCGGGTTCTGGCAGGGCGGCGGGCAGCGTGTCGACTACGCCGACACGAGCGATGGCGCGACGCTGGGGTACTGGAACAACGGGGCGCGATTCCTCGAATCGCTCGATCTCGGTGCGACGTGGGGCAGTGAGCGTGTAGTGCTCGCACCGTTCGACGTTGACCCGGACGCGGACTCGCAGGGCGATGGACTCAGCCGCTTCTCGGTCGATCCCGTGAACGGCGACATCATCCATGTCTGGTATCACAACACCTACGGCGGCCCTACGCCGGGGCCGCCGGCCGTCACCTACGACGGGTCGAGCAACAAATGCCACTCATGGTTCAGGCGGTCGTCGGACGGCGGTAGCACCTGGACCACCCCGGTCAGGCTCGACAGTTACTCCGGGTTTCCCGGCGCCCCGAACACGGTGGTCGCCGCTCATTCGTGCTTGATCCTGCGAGATGGCACGTACCTCGCGTCGGTCTACGGGTCCGACACGCTCCCGTACGCCGCCGCGACATCGGACGGGTGTGTCTATACCCGCGTCCTGAAGTCGACCGACCGCGGCGCAACGTGGTCATATTTCTCCACGCCGTTCCCGAAGGGCTACAACTACGACGGCCGCGCGAACCCGTACCAGATCATCGCCGCCGAAACCTCATTGGTCGAGCTTGACACGGGCCGCATCCTCGCCGTCGCGCGAATCCAGAATGCTTGGGGCGCCACCCTCGCGCAGTATTGGAGCAGCTACAGCGACGACCACGGCGCGACTTGGTCAACACCAACGCTCGCGGTGTCGTCCATCACGAATCTCACCGCGATGCGCCAAACGGTCGCCGGTGACGTGGTGCTCGCTGGCGCCGACCTGACGAACGGCGTTCGCGTCTACCAGTCGAAGGACCGCGGCGGATCGTGGAGCCACTGCTTCACCGTCGCGTTCGCGTCGGGGACCGGCGTGGGCGCGGACTTCATCGAAGTCACCGGCAAGGATGCCGAGAACAACCTGCTGCTCGTCTACGGCGAGGAACACTGGAGGAGCTACGACTACGGCGGCGTGATCGGCACCGCGACGATCGCCGACCAGGGTTGGATCAAGTTTCAGCGCATCGGCAGCGCCGTATCGGACCCGCCGTCGGTGATCGCCGGGTCGATCGGCGCGTCGTGCGTCACCAGCTATGGGATGAGCGGCGCGGTTGGGCGCTCGTTCGCGCTCCCGGCCGCCGTGACAACCCCGGTCGGCAGTTCCACCGCGGCACCCTTCTCCATCGCCGGGGTGACAGGCAACAGCCTCGCCCAGCCCTATTCGGTCATCGCCTCGGTCGGCGCGTCGACCGCGCAGCCATACACCGTCGGGAACATCGCGGGCAAGAGCGTCGCGCAGCCCTATTCGGTCATCGCCTCGGTCGGCGCGAGCGTCACGCAGCCGTACACCGTCGGGAACATCGCGGGCAAGAGCGTCGCGCAGCCCTATTCCATCGTCGCGGCCGTCGGCGCGAGCGTCGCGCAGCCATACGCGGTGGCCGGGATCGTCGCCGCGAGCAGCACCCAGCCGTACGTCGTGCGCGCATACGTCGGCCGGCGGCTGGCCTTCCCGTATTCGATCCTCGACGACAGCACGCGCACACCGCCGTACACCGCGACCGGCACCAGCCGCGCCCGACACGTCACCGCCGGCGACAGCCGCCCGCACGCCAGACTCACTGGAGGCCCGACACCGTGAAGCACTACCCCAGCGGGCAGACCATCGACCTCGGCCCGTGGGCTCTCCGCGACGCCGACGGCACCCTCACCGCCAGCACCGACGAGGTCTGCACCGTCACGCTGCCCGACGGCACCACCGCCACCCCCGCCGTCACGACGTCGTCGACCGGCATCTACAGCGCCGCGTACACCCCAGACACCAACGGGCTGCACAGCTACCGCACCGAGCTCACGCTTAGCGACGGGTCGGTCGCGGTGACGGTCGACTCGTTCCTCGTCGGCGCGCTGCTCGCCGACATCGACGAGGTCGCCGCGCGCCTCGGCCTGGAGTCGAGCGCCATGACCGACGCGCAGACCCTGCAGGCCGGGCAGCTGCTGGAGGCCGCCAGTCTGCTCGTCGCTGACGCCTGCGGCAAGGATGAGGACTGGATCATCGACCTCGACCCGATCCCCGTGGGTCTCAGGTCGCTCGTCGTCGAGGTCGTCGTGCGAGCGATGGCCGCGCCCATCGGGGTACGCTCGCAGCAGGAAACCATCGGCAGCTACAGCCACAGCGAAAGCTACCCCGACCAGCTGTCGCACGGCGTGCAGCTGACAGACGCCGAACGGCTGCGCGCGCGCCGCGTCGTCTACGGCCGCACGAGCGGCAGCAGCCGCCCCGCGAGCGCGGTGCACGACCTCTACGGGCTCGACAACCCGCCCGGCAGCTGACCGGTGCCCGAGGTCGTCGTCATCGTCCCGGTGCTCGGGCGGCCGCAGCGCGTGCAGCCGTTCTGCGACGCGCTCTACGAGCACAGCCCCGTCGGCGCGGTGCGCGCGCTGTTCGTCGCCGACTCGCACGACCGCGCCGAGCTCGACGCCATCGCCGCGAGCGGCGAGGACGTCCTCATCCACGACGGCAACTACGCCGCGAAGGTCAACGCCGCCGTCGTGCTCACCACCGAGCCGCTGCTGTTCTTCGCCGCGGACGACCTGCGGTTCAGGGCGCACTGGCTGCGCAACGCGCAGCGGCGCCTCACCGACGCCGTCCAGGTCGTCGGCGTCAACGACATGCTCAGGCGCCGCCGCCGGCACGCAACGCACTTTCTCGTCACGCGCGACTACGCGCAGCTGCCGACGATCGACGGTGAGCCCGGGCCGCTCAGCACCGCCTACCAGCACTCGTTCGTCGACGACGAATTCATCGCGACGGCGACCAAGCGCGGCGCGTACGCCTACGCCATCGACGCGCACGTCGAGCACCTGCACCCGATGGGCGGCCTGGCCGTCGACGACGCCACCTACCGCAAGGGCCGCGACACGTTCAAGGCCGACCGCCGCGTGTTCCAGCAGAGGTTCCCGCTGTGGGCGACGTGACGGTCATCGTCGGCACGTTCGGCGACGCGCAGTGGCTGCGCCTCGCGCGCGAACGCGCTATCCCGAGCGCGCGCGCGCAGACCGACCGCGTCATCCACTGCCACGCCGCGACGCTGCACGACGCGCGCAACGACGCGCTCGCGCTCGTCACCACCGAGTGGGTCATTCACCTCGACGCCGACGACGAGCTCGAACCCGGATACATCGACGCCATGCTCGCCGGCGCCGGCGACGTGCGCGCCCCCGCGGTGCGGTACGTCCGCGACGGCCGCGCGCACCGGCCGCCCGGGGTGCCGCAGGTCTGGGGGCACCAGCACGACTGCAGCGGCGACTGCCTGCCGGACGGCAACTGGATCGTCATTGGCGCGCTCGCGCGCACCGAGCTCGTCAAGGCCGCCGGCGGCTGGCGCGACTTCACCTGGTCAGAGGATTGGGACCTGTGGCTGCGCCTGTGGCTGCGCGGCGCGAGCATCACCACCCAGCGCGACGCGGTGTACCGCGCGCACGTGCGCGCCGACAGCCGCAACCGCGCCCCCACCCGCGCCGAAAAGAACGCCGCGCACCAGGCCATCTACGACGCCAATTTTCCGCGCGGGTTCGCGCACGACGGGCTCGGGGCGCACCAGTGACCAGCGTGGCGCTCATCGTCATCAGCGACGGCCGGCAGGACTACCTGACCCGCACGCTGCTGTCGGCCGCCAAGAACCTCCCGCCCGTCGATCACGTCATCCACGTCGACGACAGCGCGCACGACCTCGGGTTCGCCGGCGCGATCCAGGCCGCGTGGGATGAGGCGCTGCAGACCGACTGCACGCACCTGTTCCACCTGGAGGGCGACTTCACCCTCGACCGCCCCGTGCCGCTCAGACCGATGCTGTCGATCCTGCACGTCTGCCCGTACCTCGTGCAGATCGCGCTGCTCAGGCAGCCATGGAACGACGCCGAGCGCGCCGCCGGCGGCATCTGGCAGCAGCACCCCGACAGCTACAAGCCCGTCACCGTCGGCCCCGGCGTGCAGTGGCTGGAGCACCGCCGGTTCTTCACCACGAACCCGAGCCTGTACCCGCGCTGGGTCGCCGAGCGCGGCTGGCCGCAGCAGCGGCACAGCGAAGGCGTGTTCGGCCTCAACCTGTTCGGCGAGGACCCCGCCAGGCGCGCCGCGTTCTGGGGCGACGGCAGCGAGTGGGTCACGCACATCGGTGACGAGAGGCACGGCCATGGATACTGAG
>ERZ869925.1180-NODE-1180-length-12759-cov-4.176165_pt1 | contig 12759 bp, 7 predicted proteins | sample MGYA00579311_ERZ869925 | MGnify/ENA primary metagenome ERZ869925 (study PRJEB32216, sample SAMN09231817) | wastewater metagenome | place: USA: Maryland | collected 2016-07-30 | study: EMG produced TPA metagenomics assembly of the PRJNA472060 data set (Reclaimed...
TGTCTAGCGGTACCGAGTGGTACACCGTCGGCCTAGGCCAGCAGCCGGTTTTCGCGTTCGACTACACCTCGATCGACCTAACAGGCAAAACCAGCCCGTACACGCTGAGCGGTGCCGAACTGAACCGCATCGCATACCGGTTCACGGGCACGCTCACGGCGAACATGGAAATCATCGTTCCGGGCGTCGTTCAGCAATACTGGGCCAGCAACACCACGACCGGAGCCTACACCCTCGGTCTGCGCACGGCAGCGCAGGTGTCGCCGATCCTCGTCGGCCAGAACCAGCGCTCGATCCTCTATTGCGACGGCTCGGATGTGGTGGACGCTGATACTTCCGGCGTCGCGGTCCCGCTGTCTGTCGCAGAAGGTGGTACCGGAGCCACGACCCCGGCCAACGCGCGCATCAACCTCGGCGGCACGTCGCTCGGCATTGCGCTATTTACGGCGACCACAGCGAACGACGCGTGGACCGCGCTGGGCCGGCCGCCGATCGGGACCATTGACGGCGGCACATTCTGATGAGCGAGCAGATCGTACCTATCCGGTCGCAGCCGGGCATCAAGCGCGACGGCACGCTGTTCGAGGGCGACAACTACGTCGACGGCCGATGGGTCCGGTTCCAGCGCGGGCTGCCGCGCAAGATGGGCGGGTACCGTTCGATCAACAAGTTTCTGCGCGGCCTGCCCCGGACGTTGCACGAGTACACGCAAGACCAGTCGACCTACATCCACGCGGGTTCGGCCAACCTCGTCGAGCGCTTCTACATTGACACCTCGTTCGGCACCAGCGTCATCACCGACCGCACACCCACGAGCGGCTTCACCCCGGATGCACGCAACCTGTGGCAGTTCGCCGTAGGCTACGACACAACCAACGGGAACCAGATCGTCGCGCAGGTGGCGCCCAACCGCGACTGCATCTGCAACAGCCAAGGCGGCGAACTGTTTATCGGCGACCTGCTAGGCACCGCGCCGTTGACGCCGGTTCCGGGTGCCCATCTGCCCGCCAACTTCAACTGCAGCGGCGGGGTCATCGCAGTACCCCCCTACACCTTCGTGTACGGGAATGACGGTTACGTGGCTTGGTCGCCGCCCAACAAGCCCGGCCATTACACCGCTAGCGGCGCGGGCAACGCGCACATCGCCAGTCAGAAGATCGTACGGGGTATGCCCCTGCGCGGCGGCCCGGGCAGCAGTCCGTCGGTCCTGTTCTGGTCGGCGGACGCGCTCGTGCGCGGCAGCTACATCGGCGGCACCGCGGTGTTCCAGTTCGACACCATCAGCACCCAGACGTCCATCCTGTCAGCGCAGTCGGTTATCGAGTACGACGGCGTTTTCTACTGGCCCGGGGTCGACCGGTTCCTGATGTTCAACGGTGTCGTGCGCGAGGTGGAGAACAACCTCAATCTCAACTTCTTCTTTGACAACCTGAACATGGACCAGCGCCAGAAGGTCTTCGCCCTCAAGGTGCCACGCTTCGGGGAAATCTGGTGGTGCTTCCCGAAAGGTAGCAGCGAGGAGCCTAACCACGCGGTCGTCTACAACGTCCGAGAGAACACTTGGTACGACACGCCGCTGCCCAATGAAGGGCGTGGCGCTGGTATCTTCCCGACTGTGTTCCAAAAGCCGTTGATGTCCGGTGTGCAGGCCCAGAACTATCAGGTTAGCGCCGCGGCGCTGGACGCGGCGGGCACCGGGTACACGGCTGGTGACGTCCTCAGCGTCGTGGGCGGGGACGGCACGGTGGTCGCTGAGATCACAGTCAACACGGTCACTCTCGGCGCGGTGGCGACCTTCACCGTGACGAATGCAGGCAACTATACCAAACCGCCTACCAACCCCGTGTCAGTGTCCGGCGGGGCGGGGGTCAACGCCGCTTTCGACCTCACCTTCACGCAGCCGTACAAGTTCTGGGTCCACGAGGTCGGCACGGATGAAATCGACGGCCTCAACATCAACCCCATCCGCTCGTACTTCGAAACTGCGGACATAACGCTGCCAGTGGTGGCCCAAACCAGCAAGGCTTTGCAGACGCTCATGGTCGAACCGGATTTCGTGCAAGCCGGGGACATGTCGATGGTCATCACTGGCCGCGCTAACGCCCGAGCGCGCGATGTCGAGACCAGCCCCGTCGTATTCGCAGCTACACCTGCGACACCGCAAGATCAGGTGCTTACCGTCAAGACCCAGCGGCGTCAGCTGCGCTTCCGCTTCGAGAGCAATACCCTCGGTGGGGACTACCAGATGGGCCTATGTCTTGCGCACTTACAGCCGGGCGATGGTACGGTTGTCGGGGCATGATCGACCCGCGAGGAATGACTTGGCAAGACTGGGCTTGTTCGGTTATATTGGCCGTAGGCGACGCGTGGGCTTTCGGTACTCCCCCGGATGAGGCTGCGTGGCGCGATTGGGCTTTGGGGCTAGTACGCGCGTCGCCTTTTACGCAGCGCACCCTTCCTGATCCTTATCAGTTCTCGGACTGGCGCAGCTGGGCAATGCGCGTCTACCCGATGCTTGAAGGTGCAGGTTGATGTACAGTTCCTACGTTCCCGGTTTTTCCAGCTATCTGCAGCGCATCGCGCCTGAACACGGCGCCGTGTTCGATTATCCGATATACACGGACGCCGAGCCGCCAGCCGCGCAGGTTGAACCGACGCAGGGTCTCCCACGTCCGTTGCCAGTTCAACCGGAGCCTTACTCCGACGACGCCCCGAGCCTTGGCGGCTGGTCGCTTGAAAACTTCCAGAACCAGTTCATGCGGAACGACGGCGCTGGCGCGTTGGCGGACTACATCGGGCAGCAAGCCGCTGCGGGCAAGAACTACGTGTCGCCGATCGGAGATACTGTGGGCCAGACCCTCATGCCCGGCGCGCTGAACGGGATGCTCAACCTGTACGGCGACACGCCGGAAGAACAGGCGCTGCGTTACTTCAATCTCGACGCCCGTGACACCCGAGTGCCGATCACCTTCGACCCGCGCACGTACGGTGGAGGTTACCAACTCGTCGGCAAGGATGGCTCGGTGCTCGGCACCGCCGCCAGTGAAGACGAGCTGGCCGCCCTCGTCCAACAGGCCGCAGGTATCCGTGGTGCGAAGGACGTCTACTCGATCCAAGGCCAACGCGGCAACGGTGATGTGGACACGATCTACCGACAGCCGGAAAAGGGTACGCTCGCCGACATCCTGAAGATGCAGGCGCTGTTCGCAGCGGCTGGCGGCGGCCTATCCGCTCTTGGTGTCGGCGCAGGTGCTAGCGGCGCCACGGCGAGCGGCGCTGCGGGTGCTGCTGGCGGCGCCGCAGGTGCTGCCGCACCCGCGACTGGCGGCGTCCTCAGTAGCGCCACGGGCGCGCTGGGTAGTGCGGCGGGCGCTATCGGCGCTACCGCACCGATCACAGTAATCGCCCCAGCGGCGGGCCTAAGCACTGGCACGCTAGCAGGCGCACTGGCTGGCGCGGCAGCTAGCGGCTTGGGCGCAGGGGGTGGCGCAATCGCGCCGACCAACCCGACGCCGATGCCCAGCGAAATCGTCGTTACCGGCAGCCCCGCCGCGCCCACGGTACCGGGTGCTGTGCTGCCTGTGGCAGCCGCGCCTGTCCTCGGCGGCCTCGCCGCTGGCGCTCCGCCCGTACAGACGCCGCCCGCCGCGACGCCCGAGGAGATCGTCGTTACCGGTTCGCCGGGCAGCACTGTCCCGGGTGCGGCGGCGGGCATTGGTTCTGCAGCGGCGGCAGCAAATGCCGCAGCAGCTGCGTCTGGCGCGGGTGGTGGCGGTCCCAGCGCAGGCGACATCCTCGATTACGTGCAGCTCGGCTCCCTCGCCCTTGGTTCGCTCGGCAGCCTGTTCGGTGGCGGCGGGCGCGGTGCGGGTGGTGCTACCATCCCCGGCGGCTTCCGTTCGCTCAGCCCGGTATTCTCGGGCGCGCTGCCGTCCGCCAACCTTCCGGGCCTTACCGGGTCGGCTGGTGGCCCGCGGCCGGCCGCCGATCTCGCGCAGCAAGGCTTGCGCGGGCCGCAGGACTGGTACCGCTACGGCTACGGCCCGCAGCAGAGCTTCTTCAACTACGTGCCGCAGGCCCAGCCGAATACCAGCACCGCCTACACTGGCTACGCAGAGGGCGGCTCGGTGGTCGAGGGTCCGGGCGACGGGCGCGAAGATAAAATCCCGGCTATGCTGTCCGACGGCGAGTACGTTATGGACGCGGAAACTGTGGCACTACTCGGCAACGGGTCAAACAAAGCAGGCGCTGACATGCTCGACCAGTTTCGTGTCAACATTCGCAAACACAAGGGCCGCGAACTGGTCCGTGGCAACTTCAGTGTCGATGCAAAATCGCCAGAGCACTATCTGGCCGGAGGACGTGCCTGATGGCTCTCACCGATTTCCTGAGTAACGGGCAACTGCCGTCTGGGTCGACGCTGACCGCGACGACCAGCCAGACGATCCTGCCGGACTGGTACACCAACTACGCGATGCAGGTGCTCGCCAACCAGCAGCCCGCGAGCGCCATGCCGTTCTCGACCTTCCAAGGCCCGCGCGTCGCAGAGTTCTCGCCGACGCAGCAGCAGGCTTTCGGGATGACCGGGCAGGCGGCCAGCGCGTACCAGCCCGCCCTCGAGCAGGCCACGCAGGCTACGCGGAGCACGATGGCTCAGCCCGGCGCTCTGACCACTGCGCAACCCTTCCTGCAGCAGGCGGGGCAGACCGCGCCGCAGGTCATCAATCAGTACATGAACCCGTATCAGGAGCAGGTCGTCAACCGCATCGCGGACCTCGGCGTCCGCAACCTGAATGAGAAAATCATGCCCGGGATCGAGGGGCGGTACGTCGCGGCTGGCCAGCTCGGCTTCGGCGGACGCGGCGGTGCAACTGGCACGCCGTCGGGTATGATGACCGACACCGCTCGCGCCGTGCGCGACGTCAGCGACGACATCCTCGGGCAGCAGTCCGCTGCGTTGCAGGCTGGCTACAACAGCGGGCTGGGTGCTGCGCAGGCCGACTTGTCGCGCTTCGCAGGCCTCGGTGCTACGGCTGGCGGCCTGTCCGCAACCCAGACCAATCAGCGGCTGGCCGGAGCGCAGCAGCTCGCCGGGATGGGCGCGCAGGCGCAAGAACTTGGTCTCACCGGGGCGGGTGCGCTGTCGCAAGTCGGCGCGCAGCAGCAAGGGCAAGCTCAGAAAAACCTTGACCTTGCCTACGCCGATTTCCTGCGCCAACAGGGTTACCCGCAAGAGCAGATCAACAACATGGTTCAGACCCTCGGCGGAATTAAGGGGGCTGTCCCTACGGCGACCACGCAGGAGGGTATCGTGCCGCTGGGCTACCAGCCGGAGTATGGCCCGAGCACGGCGGAGAGCATCGCGGGCGGTGTTGCCGGGATCGCGGGCCTGCTCAAGAAGTTCGGGGTGTTCTAAGCCATGCCGCAGAAGATGACCATGGATCAGTGGCTGCAGGAAGCCGATCGGTTCCCCTCGATGGGGGCCGCTGAGCGCTGGCGTCAGCAGAACGGGGTGGAAGTTGAAGGCCTTCCCCCGCCGAAGCTGTCGGCCCAGTGGACCGGCGGCGAACTGCCGCCCGTGCGCGAACCGTACGTTGCGCAGCCGCAGGGCGCGCTGTCGGCGGCTGTCGGCGGCGCGGACGAAGACCGAGACCAGAACCTGTCAGTCATCGCGGATAATGACGACGGCACGCTGGACTTCACCAAATTGAACGATCCGGCGTTCTTCCAGCAGATGTACCAGAAGCAGCGGGCCGCGGCGCAGCAGCAGGAGCAGTCCGCCAAGCAGATGTTCGAACAGGCACGCGAGCGCCTCGCGCAGCGGTACGCAGGTCCGGGGCAAGCTGAGCAGTTGTTCGCGCTGTCTCGCGCCATGCTAGCCCCGCGCAAGGTACCCGGTTTCCGGGGCTTCCTCGGGCAGGTCATGGGTACCTTCGGCAACATCGAGGCGGCGGAGCGGGAAGCGGCGCAGACCCGCGAGGATAAACTGGCGGAACTGCAGGCCCAGTACCAGCAAGGCGCGGCGTCGCGAGCCGCAGGCCAGCAGGGTGCGACGCTCGACTTGATGCGGGCCTACGCGTCGATGAACAAACCCGAAAAGACGCGCACCGGTTTCAACCCCATTTCGGGTGTGCTAACCGATATGGACACGGGCGAGCCGGTCAAACCCCCGCCGCCCAAGGTAGGCGAGATCAGGAAGGGCTATCGTTTTATCGGCGGTGACCCCGCCAATCCGCGCAGCTGGCAGAAGGTGATGTAATGGCTCAGGAAAACGCACCTTGGCTTGATTACGCGGGCAGCCAAGGCCCGACGCTCAAGGAAGAGCAGACCGACGCGTCGATCCGCGCATCGCGCGCCTCGGCGGCGTCGTCTGCCGCTAGCGCGGGCCGCACCCGGGCGCTGACCCCGGTGCAGGTGCGCAAAGAACGTGCCCTCGCCGAGAAAGCTGAGCTGGACACGGAGAAGCTGAAGCTCGCGCTGGAGAAAGCCCGCGCTCAGACCGGAAACCGGCCAGCCCCGGAAAATCTCGCGGACGCGCAGGCACAGGTGCGCGAAGAACTTCGCCTCGCGCTGGAAGCCAAGCAACTCAGCCGCGAGATGTTCGGCGCATCTGGGTTCGGGCACACCTTCACTTCGGCCTACTCGGGTAGTCCGGCGGCCACGGTCGCAGCCCTACTCAAACCGATCCAAGCAAATACGGCCTTCAACAAGCTGCAGGACATGCGGTCGAAAAGCCCGACTGGCGGCGCGCTGGGCGCTGTGTCGGACAAGGAATTGCAACTGCTGTACACCTCGGAAGCGGCCATTGACCCGACGGCCAGCGACGAGGCTTTCCAGTCCGCCCTCGACACCATCATCGGCAACCGCATTCAGCTGCTGAGCAAGCTGGGCGCGAACCCGTACGAGGTCGCGGCCATGGTGCCGAAGGAAGACCTGCCGATCTACAAGGACCGCTTCTCGGCCTACCGCTTCGTGCCGGACGACGTGAAGAAGATCGCCACTTACGTCACGCAGTCGCGCAAGGACGGCACCTTCGACCCCACTGACTACGCCGCGCTGGTCAGCGAGGCCTACTACAACGCGACCGGCCAGCAGCCGGATGAAGCTTTCATCACCAACGCCGCGCAGACTGGCGCGAAGTTGGCGGCCGATCCCGAAGTCGAGCTGGGTGACTTCAACTACGATCCCGCCGATAAGGAAATCCGGCAGCGCATCCTGAGCGAGGAAGGGCCGCGCGCCGCTGACACCCGCACCGTTGGCGAAACTATCGGCGGCGCGGCTTGGAACCTCATTCCCAGCACCTACGAGTTCGCTATCGACACGGTCAAGGCTATGACCGTCGACCTGCCGGACACGATCGAGGGCGTTGCCAAGGTGGTGGGTGGTGCTGCTGGCCTGACCGACGACACTGCGTACGAGGCGCTGAAGGACTATTACGCCGACCGGTACGGCGACATCGAGGGTTTCAAGAAGGCCCTCGCTACTGATCCCGCCTCGATCCTTCCGGACGTGGCTGGTGTATTCAGCGGTGGCGCGACCATCGGCGCGAAGGCTGCCAATCTAGGCGCCAAGGCGGGTAACATCGCCGCGCTGTCGAACGCCGCTCGCGCGGCTGAAGGCTTCGCCGCTGCGGCGGCCAAACTTGACCCACTGGCGCTAGCGGCCAAAGGCGTGCAGGTCGGTGGCCGGGCGGCTGGAACTGTCGGCGATGTGGCGCTCAGCATCCCAGCCCGCGTCGCTGGCGTGACCGGCACCGACGTCAAGCAGGCCTTCAGTGCGGGCAAGCGCGGATCGCAGACGTTCGTTGAGCAGATGCAGGGCACTGGCGATGTCATGGACCCGCTGGCCAAGGCTGACGCGGCTGTGTCCGAGCTGTATCAGGCACGCAGCCGTGACTACCAGCGCCGGATGGCTCGCCTGAACAAGGCCGAGGTGCTCGACTGGACCGACATCGAAAAGGCGATCGACGACGTCGAAGCCGTCGGCAAGCACAAGGGCATCGACATCTCGTCAGCGGCGGACGTCTGGCAGGACATCTACGACATCGCTGACCAGTTCAAGGCGCAGGGCCTGAACACGCTGGAGGACTTCGACGCGATGAAGCGGGCGATGTCCACCATTGCGTCGAAGCATCAGGTCGGCACGCCGCAGCACAAGGTCGCCAAGGACGTCGCGGCTTCGATCAACAAGGTCATCGTGGATAAGGCTCCGGTCTACGCCAACATCATGCGGGACTACCGCATGGCCAGTGACACGCTGTCCGACCTGAAGGCGTCGATCGGTCTGGACGCGAAGAGCGCAGACACGGCGCTTGGCAAGCTGCAGCGCATCGCGGCTGGACGCGGCCCGCGCGGCACCACCGTACTGGAGTTGCTAGAAAGCACCCGTAGCGGCAAGGGCCTTGGCGACATGCTCGCCGGGCAGAACCTTAGCGGTCGCGAACCGCAGGGTATCGCGCCCAGCCTGTCCGTCCCCGGGGCTTTGGCTGCTGGTGACCCGACGGTGCTCACCACCGCGCTTATCACGCCGCGCGGGCTGGGCGAGCGGGCCTACGGCCTCGGCGAGAAGTACGGCGCGGTCGAACGAGGCGTGCAGGCGGTTCGCGGCACCGCGCCAGCGCAACGCGCCGAGCAGTTGGCCGCGAAGTACGCACCGTCGATGTACCGCCCGCTGGTGGCCGTCAACCCGGTCATCCAGTCGCAGGTCGATCCGTTCACGGCCCCAGAACCGGGCATGTCTGAGCAGCAGATGCAGGCGATGATGAAGCGCTACGGCATCCGTCCGCCATCAGCCATCCTGCGCGAGCCGCGCCGGGTGTCGCTGGACCAGCTCAGTAGCGGCTACAGCGAACCCCGCGTATCGCTGCGCGGGCTGCCACTGAACGAAGAACTGCCTCCCGAAGATGAAGAACTGGCCGCCGAGGGTTACGCCCGAGGAGGCCTCGTGGTAGCACCGATGCCTGCCTACGGCCGGAGGTAAGAAGTGGCACGCAAAAAGCTGGACCTGTTCGCCCTCGACCCGAAGGCCAAGCGCGCTTCTCAGGAAGAACCGTTCCTCGAGCAAACCAAGACCGAGAAGCGGTATCCAAAGCGCGGCGGCACCGCGGCAGCGATCAGCAGGCCGCGCCGTGGCGGCATCGAGCGTACGGCTGACCGACTGGCCGACTTCGGCGTCCCGCGTGCGATCACCGAAGGCATTAAAGCCGCTGATCGCGAACTGCTGGGCTTCGACGCGACTGCGCAGAGCATTCGCAACATCCAGCGGGACGAAGGCACCGGAGAAGACTACTTCAACGTCGCGCTGATGACCCCGCTCGCGGGCGTGGCCACCAAGCCGTTTGAGTTCGGCGTCAAGCGCCTCGGGCGCGGCGCGGCCAACGTCGGGCGCCGAGCCTTGACCTCGCGCCCGGGGCGGTACCTCACCGAAGCCCGCCCGCTTGCGGACGCCGCTGACGACACGCTGCAGGCTGCGCTGAGCGCGCGACCAGTGGCCCAGCGCCGGATCACCAACCAACGCCCTGTCGTTCGCGGGTTGCCTGCACCTGAGCAGCGCCTCGGTTTACCAGCGCCGGGTCCGGGCCTGCCGGATTGGGCGGCCAAGGCCCCCGGCGGTGAGTGGTGGCCTGATCGTGACATAGACGGTCTCCAGCTGTCACCGGAAAACGCCGTAAGAAACGGGTTGTACCTCGGAGAGCGTTTCAGCAGCGACCCCCTCGACCGGGCTTTGACGGTGTGGGTCGACCGGGCGATCCCTCGGTACCTAAAGACCGAGTTCGCGACCCCGGAAGACCCGCTTCGCACATACGCCCCGGGGGCCTTGCCCGGCGTCGGAAGCCCTGAAGACTGGTCGCGCGCTGCTAAGCAGGCGATTATGGTCGACCGTGTTGGGAATATCACGTTGCCGCCGTGGCGAGGGGGTGGTGGCCGCGACCCGCGTGTCGGCGATCCGGGGGAAATCGAACGGCGCATGGCTATGCCGTGGTTGGCCAAGAAGCCGGTAACTGACCCTATTTACGGTATCAAGCCGCGTGACGTCGAGAATTTGCAGCTAAAACACGTCGTAGACGAAATGCGCAACGCGCTTCGTGCTGACACCGCGGGTATCCCTGCCGATCTCGCCGTGCGCCCTGAGAGCCTCGCCCGCATGTCGTTCCCGCAGGCTGTCGAGCGTGTAGGCCGGATCAACCAGTGGCGTGCCAAGCAGGCCGAACAGGCCCAGCTCAGCGCCATGAACAGCCCGGCTGTGCAGATGTTCAAGGAGTACCCGGACGATCCGCGCGGCCTGCGTTGGGTCGAGCTGCGTGCGCCGGAACTTGGTGATGAACTACCAGAAGGCTACCGGATCGAAGAAGACCCCGACATGTACCTCAATAGCCCCGGCTACGCCGTTTTTGAGGGCAGCAAACAACTCACGTCAGAGATGGACAAACAGCGTGCGCTAGACTTCATCCGAAACGATTACTACCGCCCGCAGCTCCAAGAAGCCCTCCGCTACGAGGGCGACACCATGGGCCACTGCGTCGGCGGGTACTGCGATGATGTGCTGTCGGGCCGGTCGCGCATCTTCTCGCTGCGCGACGCAAAGGGCGAGCCGCATGTGACGATTGAGACGGGGCGCAACTTGCCCGGACGCAACTGGGACGGTCTGCGGCACCAGCTCGACGACGATGCTAGCGATGCCGCTTATGACGCCGCCATGCAAGCTCTGGAGAGCCGAGGTGATACCGCGCTGTTCGACGCCGAGGGCAATCTCAACCAATTTGGCAACGCCGAGCTGAACCGCGAGATGGACATCTTTGCGCATGGGTGGTTGTCGAAAAACGGGCCGGAAGACATCGTCCAGATCAAGGGCAAGCAGAACCGCGCGCCGAAGGAAGACTACCTGCCGTACGTGCAGGACTTCGTGAAGAGCGGCCAGTGGGGCGAGATCGGCGACTTGGCGAACACCGGCTTGGTCAATCTGCCGGATGGGCGCCTCATCACGCGCCAGCAGATGGATGAAGGTCTGGGCCGTGCGCGCGAACGCCACTTCGGTCTGACCGAGGCTGACTTGCGCTATGATACGAGGGACAACCCGGAAGCGTGGGCGGCCTACGCTCCGTACTTCGAAGGGTTTGCCCGAGGTGGGCGCGTCCAGAACCTTGCCGCCAAGCCGTGCTCGTGCGATAAGTCGCTGGCCGTTCGATAGGGGTCTGCCGTGAGCCTGAGGAAGAAAATTGTTCGCGGCATTGCCGAAGCGCTAGAGGGCACCGGCAAGCGGGCCGTGCGTCGCGCTAGCGGCGCGCAGACCAAGCGCCGCACGCTGCAGGACGTCATGTCGGAACTGCCGCCCGAGGTGTCCGACTTCGCTGCCAAGCCGAAGCCTCGGGCTACGTTGAACATCGGCCTCGACCCTTCAGAGAAAATGGGCGGGAAGCCGCTCAAGAAGAAAGAGGTGCTCGACGCTGTTCGTGCGACGGGCCGCAGGCCAAAGCGCGTGCGTCGTGTCACGTCGTCGTCCGAGCCGACGCTCGTTGTCGACATCGCGCCGCCTCTCAGCGCAGACGAAGCGCACGATTTGAGTGTGAAGCTCAAGCAGGAAGGTGTCGCGCAGCATCTAGGGGGCGGCGAGGGTCTGCTGGCCGGGCCTTATGCGGCTGGCTGGGGCGACTTCAACCCTGCGTTCTTCTACACGCAAGGTGGCGACACGCTCGGCAGTTCGCTCCTGACCGACAAGTTTCGATCGGGCGCATCGCGCGAAGACATCATCGCGCTGGCCGATAAGTGGGGCTGGCAGCCTGACCCGGTCAGCCTAGACATCAACCTGCGGCTGCGCGACGAGTACGCCCAGCGCGGCGCAGACCTGCCTGCGTCCCTCGGTATGTTCACTGGGCGCAACGTCGATCGCGACCCGGAAGCGCTGACACGGTTCCGTGAAGCCCAGAAGCGCGTCATGGAGCGGGACATTGCCGAGCGCGGCCGCACCAACTTCGGCTTGCGCGAGTTGCCGCAATACCTCGAGCAGTTGCCGTCCGACGAAGAACTGGCGCGAACGCTGCGCGAGACCCAACTGCCGCTCATTGGCCCGGCTCCGGCCCTTGTCGAGACGGGCGGCCGGGGCGTGCACATCAGTACCAAAGGTGGCCTAGAGCAGCTCGACCCTGCCTATTTCGGCAGCGGGCACCGTGGCGAGGAGTACCCGGACGTGGTCGCGTCGGGCCGTCCGCTGCGCACCTACTTCTACGTCGGCCCGGAAGGCACTCTGGCGCCCGAGGCTTCAGTGCTCGGCGTCGTCGGGGGTGAAATGCGCCGGGGGCCGCGGTACGCCTACGAGGCCAACCTCAGCGGCCTGTACGACATCAACGACGACCCGGAGCGCCTGCGCCAGATGGCACAGGCTTACAACCTGCCGTTCTACGAGCCAAAGCTGCCTGAATGGGCTGTCGGCAACCGGCGCATCGCCGGCAGCGAAGCGGTGCAGGCTGGGCGCGCGATCCCCGACATGGAGAAGTGGATCAGGGAGCGAGGGTACGGGGGTTACCTGAGCGACTTCGGCGAAGACCGCCGCCGAGCCGCTGCCGTTTTCGAGCCGACGAACGTCGAGCCGATCGACACCGCGCCTATCGACGACTGGCGCCGCAAGTTCGCCGTGGGGGGCCGCGTAGCATGTCGCTGAGAAAACGCGTAGTTAAAGGTCTGGCGGAGCTTGGCGAAGACGCCCTGCGCGTTGCCGTACGCCGCAAACCCAAGCCCGAAACTCTCGCGACAATCATGGACCGGC
>ERZ869925.1181-NODE-1181-length-12751-cov-6.939902_pt1 | contig 12751 bp, 25 predicted proteins | sample MGYA00579311_ERZ869925 | MGnify/ENA primary metagenome ERZ869925 (study PRJEB32216, sample SAMN09231817) | wastewater metagenome | place: USA: Maryland | collected 2016-07-30 | study: EMG produced TPA metagenomics assembly of the PRJNA472060 data set (Reclaimed...
GGGGCGGGTACAAGTGCCGCTGGTGCGGTAAGCGCATCAAGCTTGCCGAAGAAGACACGCCGTTTTAGGAGGCAGCGATGGCACTCGAAATTACCTTGAAGGTGATTTTCTGGATGGCGGTGGCTTTTGTCGGCTTGCTCGCGACGTGCTGGCTGGATGACGAATTGGCGAAGTGGTGGAAGAAATGAACCGCGGAAAAGACTATATCCGGCGGGCAACCCGGATGGACGGCAGCCTGGACATTGAAAAGCTGGAACGCATCATCAACCTGGGTTTTGAGCTGGCTGATATTACGAACAAGCACTGTTTGATTTACTCAGTTGCTTTGGGTGAGATTTACGCAAGGGGAGGCAGGAAGGACGCGAAGACGAAGGTTACCCGGGATATTGAATGGGCGCGCAAGGTCGCCAGCGACGCGTTTGACAAAGTGATCGGCAAACGAACCAACGAAGTGCAAATGAAGGAGTTGTTGAAATGAGTGAAATTGTTCCATATCAGCATTACCAGGAAATTGTAAGTTACGGGCGCAGTCCGGAAGTGATGGAAACTTTTTCCAGGCTTGTCGGAAGAAACGCGCCACATTACGTTCAATCGGCAATTATCGCTGTGCAAGCAAACGATCGTTTGATGCAGTGTTCGCCAAAAAGCATTTTCAGATCAGCGCTTCGGGCGGCGACTTTGCGGTTGAGCTGCGATCCCGCTTTGGGTCATGCCTGGCTTGTGCCATACAAAAACAAGAGCGGTGGTCTTGAAGCGCAGTTTCAAGCCGGTTGGAAAGGCATTCAGCACATGGCGATTCGGACTGGTAAGTATCGCTATATCAATGTGGCTCCTGTTTTCGAAGGTGAAGATGTGGTCGAAGATCGCATCACCGGCAGCTTGAAGTTCGAAGGCGGAGTAACAAGCCCGAAAAAGGAAAAGGGACTGATTGCCAGTTTTGCATTGCTTTCTGGGTTGCAGAAATCCATTTACATGACAAATGAAGAAATGGAGGAACACGGCAAAAGGTATTCCAAAGGCTACAACAAGGCTGATGGCATTTGGATGACCAATAAACCTGCAGCCTATCACAAAACAATCCTTTTAAAGCTTTTGCGGACTTATGGCTATCTTGATCCATCGGACGCGGCCATTCTCGACGACGAACAGCCCGAAATCAATGATTTCGAATTGCCCGATGAAACCGAGGTAACGATCGTTGAAAGCAAGCCAATAACGGCCGCTGAAGCGAATAAGAGTCTCGGCTTTGATGATGAGGACGAGAACGGTGACCAGGCGGACAATAGTGTGATTGAGGAACCGGAAGCAAAGCCCGAACCAAAACTTATGCCATCAATGACGGTTGAGGAAGCCGTCAAGGTGCAGAACTCCGAGGGCGTGCCCTACGGCAACCTGTCCACCGACAAGCTGATGGCGATGACAATCGGCGTCCGCAAGGCTTTGAAAGCCGAGCATCCTGACGATGAGCGCGAGGTGTACCAGCGCAAGCTGGAAGCCATCAACGTCATATTGAAGGCGCGGCAGTCCGGCGAGCTTGCGCAGAGCAACAACGCAAATTAGCGGGTTACTCCTTATCCCGCGTTTGAGCCTGCCGGCGGGCGTAGTACACCGGCAGAACGGATAACGATGAAAGAATTTAGAGAATGCCCAGAATGTAAAGGGGAAGGAATTGTTTGGTACGTTGATGCTTTGTTCTGGAACGGCACGCAGATTGACCACGAGGAAAGATGCCCTGATTGTGACGGGACCGGCGAAATTGAAGTTGAAATTGAAGACGAGGAAGAGGCGGAGTAATGGACTTACGCGATTACTACCGCCAGATGGCGGCTGACATATCCGATGAGGATATGCGCAAAGCCGCACAATTTTTATCCGACCATATCGGCAAGGCAAACGCGGTTAGCAAGCACGACCTGACGCTCGCGCTGTACGGCAAGACCACCGACAGCACGGAGCGCAAGGCACGCGAGGTGATGATGCGGCTGGTGACGGAATGCGGGGTCGCGGTCGGGTCCAACTCCGGCGCGGCTGGGTATTACATCTGCGCGAATGATGATGAGCGGCGCGAGGTGATCGCCGAATTGCGCTCCAGGGCGCGGCAGTTGACCGACCGCGCGTTCAGCCTGTTCAACGTCAAGCTGCCCAGCCCGACCACCGGGCAGCGGATGCAGAAGGGATTGTTCTAATGGGCGCGAAATTCTGGATCAAGCTGTACCACGAGATTTTAGACGACCCGAAAATGGGGCGGATGCCTGACCGCTTATGGCGGCGGACGATTGAGCTTTTCCTGCTGGCGGGTGAACTCGACCAGGAAGGCTTACTCCCCAGCGTGCACGATATGAGCTGGCGTTTGCGCGTGAATGATGACGCGCTTCAGGATGACTTGAACCTGCTTATCAGCTATGGAATTGTGACGGTTGAGGCTGACTCTTTCACAGTCACGAAGTTTGCAGAACGCCAGACCGCGATGACGGCAACCGAACGCGCCGCGCGAGACCGTGCAGCGAAAAAGAATGCGGTTTATTACGGGGAAAGTGAGCCAACGCGTGAGCTTTCCGTAACAAAAGCTTACGCGGATTGTAACGAAACGCGTAAGCTTTCCGTAACAAAAGCTAACACAGATATAGATAAGATAAGAGAAGAGGTAGAAGAAGATACAGATACAGAACCACTACCACCGGCGGGGGCAATTTTCAAAGTTTACGAATCCGAAATTGGCGTACTAACCGCCTCAATCGCGGACGAGTTGAAGCTGGCAGTCAGCGAATATCCTGACGGCTGGATTATTGACGCGCTGAAAGAGGCATCACGCCAGAACAAGCGCAATTGGAGTTACGCCCGCGCGATTCTGAAACGCTGGAAGGCGGAGGGGCGCGGGAACGGCAATCGCAAGCAAGCCGGCGCGGACTTGGATAAGTTTCGCGCTATGTATGAGCAGCAGAAGGCGGGCGGATGAGCGCACTAATTATCAACGCCAACGCCTTGAATATCCCGCTTGCCGATAAGTCCGTGCAATGCGTGGTAACCAGTCCGCCTTATTACGGCTTGCGCGATTATGGGGTGGACGGACAAATCGGGCTGGAAGTCACGCCTGATGAGTACATCGCCAACCTCGTCGCCGTGTTCCGCGAGGTCAAGCGCGTGCTGAAGGATGACGGCACGCTGTGGGTGAATATCGGGGACAGTTATGCCAGCAATGGCGAAAAATCAAATAATAACGGCGAAGGTAAGTCGACAATGGGGTGGACTAACCAAAAACACGAAACACTTAACAAAGTCGCAGGAATGAAACTTCCTGCAATAAATCACGGTTGCAAACCCAAAGACCTCATCGGCATCCCGTGGATGCTCGCGTTCGCCTTACGCGCGGACGGCTGGTATCTCAGGCAGGACATCATCTGGGCAAAGCCGAACCCGATGCCTGAGAGCGTGAAGGACAGGTGTACGAAGTCGCACGAGTACATATTCCTGCTCAGTAAGTCGCAGAAATATTATTACGACAGCGATGCGATTATGGAATTAGCAACTGGTTACGATGGTCGCAAAGATACGAAATACAAAGGCGGTCCGAAAGACATGGCTGGCGGTGCACACGAACGCTGGCAATACAAAAACCTGCAACCTGACGGCCAACAGCCAAACACAATGCACCTCAACCGACTGGATGGCGAAGAGTATATGTCGCCAGTCCGCAACAAGCGCTCGGTCTGGTTCATCGCCACGCAGCCGACACGAGAGGCGCACTTCGCCACGTTTCCTGAAGCGTTGGTTGAGCCGTGCATCCTGGCGGGGAGTAAGGCTGGCGATGTGGTATTCGACCCGTTTATGGGGAGCGGAACGGTGGCAATGGTGGCGCTCAAGAACAACCGCCACGCAATCGGAACGGAGCTAAACCCAACTTACATTCACGACATCGCAATGAAGCGAATAGACGAAATCCAACCAGTATTATGCACCCGTTGAGGAGCGGGCAAACGAATGTACCAGAAACTGATAGGAGCAATATGGACTTTGTAAAATTCACGAAAATTGCACGATTGAGCAGAACAATGGTAATCACCGAAAAGATTGACGGTACTAACGGGTTGATTGCTATTGGTGATGATGGTGAATTTCAGGTGGGTTCGCGCAACCAATGGATTACACCGGAAAAAGATAATGCAGGCTTCGCGCGGTGGGCTTATGAGCATAAGGACGAGTTGATGGGACTCGGCGTTGGGTTTCATTATGGCGAATGGTGGGGTCAAGGCATTCAGCGTGGATATGGTCTGAAAGAAAAGCGATTTAGTCTTTTCAACACTTCCTGCTGGGCTGATGATGGCGTGCGCCCTGCTTGCTGTTATGTTGTACCAACTCTTTATGTTGGAGATTTTGATACCGCCGTAATTTTTGAGGAATTAGAAAAGTTGAAGCGTGATGGGAGTAAGGCTGCCCCAGGATTTATGAACCCCGAAGGCGTTGTGGTCTACCATACAGCGGGAAACTTTTACCTCAAAAAGACTATTGTTGGAGACGAATATCCGAAGTCTGCTGGAAAGGAGCAAGAATGTACCAGAAACTAATTCTTATCGGCAATGTAGGAAAGAAACCGGAATTGAAAACGACGGCAACGGGGAAGCCGTTCACCACCTTCAGCCTTGCGACGAACAAGACGTACAAGCAGGACGGGGTATTGACCGAGCAAGTGTGCTGGTGGCGCGTGACGGTGTGGGGCGACCAGGCGGAGAACGTCGCGAAGTATGTGGACAAGGGCAGCCTTGTTGGGGTGGAGGGCGAAATCACGCCGGACACGACGGGCAACCCGCGCCTGTACCAGGTGAAAGATGGGACGTGGGCGTCCGGCTATGAGATGCGCGCGCAAACCGTGAAGTTTCTCGACAGGAAAGCGGAAAAGGAGCTTGACGATGATTACCAGTTCTAAACCAGAATCAGATTGCGTGGACTCTTCATCATCGTTTAACCTTGAAATAAATGAGTGGTTTGCGCTTGCAATCGTAAACTATTTTCAGCTTCCGCGCGAAATCTTTGTGAACAACGGCGTGACTGTCTGCAAGTTTGCGGATGGTGGTGTCGTCAGGTCTAAACCACGTGACGGAGAACCGTTTGACCTTGAAGTTGGCGTGGCGATGTGCATCGTCAAGAAGCTCTACGGCGGGCGTGGCAAGTGGCTCAAAGATTTGAACGATAAGGTAAAGGTTCAGGAAAAGAAGGTGAAGAGATGATTACCAGTTCTAACAAGTGCCTTACCTGCCGGAATTGGGAGCGGACGGACGATAAGCTCGTCGGGTTGTGCGTGGTGCATCAGGGCTACCGCTTCCAGCTTGAGGATTGCGCGGCGTACGTGTTCGGGGAAGCGCGCGAGCGAAGCCCGTTCACCGAACTGCCGAAGCCGAAGGCGGTTGTCAGCGGGCATTGGACGCCGATTATCGAGCAGAACATGGAGCGGATTCGCGCGTGGAAGGCTGAGGGCAAGAGCTACGCGTGGATGGCGCAGAAGCTGGGCGTCCCGATTCGCAGCAGCATCCTTGTCTCGCGGTGCTTGCGGGCGCGAGGGGGCGCGTGATGGATGCTGAATCGCGCATGGCAAGATTAGTCCGTGGACTATGCATGTCGCTGGCATTCAGGATGGTGGAATGTGCAAGGTCAAAGAGGTGATGAAATGGCTGTAACAGTAGAAGGTGCGGTTAGCTGCCCGTTTTGTGGCGGTGAAGCCCGTATCACTTACGTAAAGGACGCTCCTTTTGCGGGCTGTGAGAATAAGAGCTGCCCTGCTCATAACTTTGATGCTATACCGTTGGCGGCTTGGAATAAACGCGAGCCTTTACGGAAGCCGCCAGCCGCTGAATTATGTCCGTTCTGCGGAAGTATTCCTGACAGGTGGTACGTTGAAGGTGAAGATGAGTATTTCGCGCGGTGCAGAAATCCGAAATGCGAAGCCGCAATGTTTCCCGGCATCTCGCTGGAAGCTTGGAATAAGCGACCTTCTGAAAGTTCTTTGAAGGTGATTGTGGAGCTCTGGAAGAGAAAAGCGGAAAGCTGTCAGGACAGGCTTGAAGCGATAGAAAGGGGCGAGATATTCGCCTCACGCTGGATACCAATGACTGAAACAGACCCGGATTACGGACAGGAAGTTTTTATCTTGGGGCACGATGGTAAAGCCTATACCGCTAAGTATCGGGGGCGCGAGAATAATTGGATCGGATTACAGGATGAATTCCGGTTCGGTTATGTAAAGTACTGGATGCCGAAGCCAAAACCGCCGGAGGTGAAGTGATGTTCATCGCTGGCTTGATGTGTTCGATGACGAAGATGTTCCGTTTTAGAGGAGGCGTGTAATGGACGTTGAAACCCGCGCGGAGTTGGGCAATTTCATCGCGCTGTTCGAGGCGCACAAAGGGGAGCGCGTCACGCTCACGCCGGGACAGGGGCGCGTCCTGCTGATGCTGTTGAAGATGTTCGACGATTTAGCCCGCCGGCTGAACGGCGAGTGGAAGAAAGGATGAGATGAGCGAATTGAAACCGTGTCCGTTCTGCGGGAACGAGGTAATTACTGACGTTTCTGGAAAAATCTATTGCCAGTATTGCGACCATTATTTTGAGCCGTCCTGGTTTCTTGACCGCCCTATTGAGGTTGCAGAGTACATTTACCGCGTCTTCAAACTTGAAAAAGAAAACATTAGGCTGGCATGCACCTGCGACGGCATAGGAGACGCACTCAAAAAAGCCGACACCCGCATCGCCGAGCTTGAGGCGGAGCTTGCCAAAATGAAAGCGCATTTCCGCCAGCCAACTCACGGACCTTGTTGTACGTGCCAGCGTTGCGGTCAGCCATATGAGGATTGCAGATGTGATTTGGACGATGTAGTTGATGAGTTGGACAAAGCAAACGCCCGTATTGCCGAGCTTGAGGCGCATATTGTCGCGCTTGAAGAAGCGGCGAAAATTGACGAGTGGGACGACTTTCCCAATTTTCCAGAACCGCCGGAGGTGAGGGAATGAGCGAACTCTCTTTCATGGGTAAGTTGATGAAAGCAATGGAGTTGTCAAAGGCGGCGCACACTGGCTTGACACTAACCTACTTCGACGTGATCGAACTGTCAGGCGAAATCGAGGCACTCAAAGGCTACATTGCCGAGCTTGAAGCCGAGCTAAAGAACGCGCGTGAGCTTATCGGGATGACGCCAGAGCCAGCGTTTCCAGCGTGGATACCAGTGAGCGAGAGGTTGCCGGAAGACTATGTATCCGTACTCGTATTTTCTGGCATGGAACCTTTTGTTGCCTGGCATGGGAGCGAGACTCCCAGATGGGTAACTGGACCGGGGAAATATGTTTTTTGTAACGAGAAATATAAGCATGTTACCCATTGGATGCCGCTGCCAGAGCCGCCGGAGGTGAAGTGATGTTCATCGCTGGCTTGATGTGTTCGATGACGAAGATGTTCCGTTTTAGAGGAGGCGTGTAATGGACGTTGAAACCCGCGCGGAGTTGGGCAATTTCATCGCGCTGTTCGAGGCGCACAAAGGGGAGCGCGTCACGCTCACGCCGGGACAGGGGCGCGTCCTGCTGATGCTGTTGAAGATGTTCGACGATTTAGCCCGCCGGCTGAACGGCGAGTGGAAGAAAGGATGAGATGAGCGAATTGAAACCGTGTCCGTTCTGCGGGAACGAGGTAATTACTGACGTTTCTGGAAAAATCTATTGCCAGTATTGCGACCATTATTTTGAGCCGTCCTGGTTTCTTGACCGCCCTATTGAGGTTGCAGAGTACATTTACCGCGTCTTCAAACTTGAAAAAGAAAACATTAGGCTGGCATGCACCTGCGACGGCATAGGAGACGCACTCAAAAAAGCCGACACCCGCATCGCCGAGCTTGAGGCGGAGCTTGCCAAAATGAAAGCGCATTTCCGCCAGCCAACTCACGGACCTTGTTGTACGTGCCAGCGTTGCGGTCAGCCATATGAGGATTGCAGATGTGATTTGGACGATGTAGTTGATGAGTTGGACAAAGCAAACGCCCGTATTGCCGAGCTTGAGGCGCATATTGTCGCGCTTGAAGAAGCGGCGAAAATTGACGAGTGGGATGACTTTCCCAATTTTCCAGAGCTAAAGGTAAAAGATGACGAGCATATTCTTTCTGAGCTTCGTAAATCTTTTTCAGAGCGGTTTGCTATCAGCGACCCCGCTAAATTTTACAAAGGCATACGTGGCAACGACTATAACCCGCCTGAGGTGTCCTGATGTTTATCGCCGGCTTGATAGTCGGGCTGTTCGTCGGCGCAATAGGCGCGCTGGTTCTGCTTGCGATGGAGGATGAATGAAAATAGAAGGCGTAAAGTTTAGTAAGTGCGAAGTGAGAAATCTTATCAAGTTGAGTCGGCGCGTCGCTTGGCATGTTTTTCTGCATCATGAATTTGATTGTCATGAACTCGATAAGAAGGCTGGTGAGTTGTTCAAGTTTTTGGACTACAAGCATGTTTTACATAACCAAATGCTGGAGGATGAATGAACGCATACGCGGATGTGTTTGAGGACGGGCGCATCAAGCTGTCGGGCAACTTCCTCGCGTTCGGGCACAAGTCGTTTTACGTCACGGACGCAGACTTGGCGAGCCTTGCGGAAGTGATGGCGGCGTGGAACAATGCGCGTCCGGTTGAGCCGGAGAGCGTGCAGGAGCGCATTGATGAGTATCTGCGAAAGGACGTGGAATGATGGACAGGCTGGAAGAGTGCCAGTGCGTATTGAAGTGCGTTATCTCACAAGCTAATGCCGACGCTGAAAACGCCGTTGAGGATAGAACAATCCCGGATAATCTCGAAGCCTGTGAGCGCAAGCTGATTGAAATAATCAAAAAGCGAACGCTTGACGAAAAGTATGAGAATGCTAATTATGTCTACCCGGTTTACTTTGCGGCTTGGCGCGGCGCGTATGAAGGCGCGTTTGAATACCTGGTTGAGAATGGGCTTGCCGAGTGGCGGCATGACGGCGATTGGAATCAGATGATTTGCTTTTTGGAGGACGTGGAATGAACTGGCTGTGTTTGGTTATCGGCTTTGCGGTTGGGCTTTTAGTCGGCGAGTTCGTGCTGATGTTGGCGATGATGTTCTTCACGGGCGCGGGTGGGGGTGACGATGAACGCGATAAACAAAAGTTGGAAGAGCTTGAATTGAAAGTGGCGTGGCTTATGGAAGAGTACAAAGGTGCGTGCGGTGATTATGACTTTGACGAAGAGTCTAATATTTTACCTTGCCCTTATTGCGGAGGCACGAATATTGTCCAGAAGGATGAATACGGCTACTCCGAAATGGTCTGCAGTTTTTGCCGCGCGCAAACATTCGGAACGGATGAGACGTTTAATAACCCGCCGGAGGCGTTGAAACTGTGGAACCTGGGCGGCAAGAATATTATGTGCCCGTCCACCGATTTGGAGGGGCAAAATGCCAGATAACCCGAAGCTGAAGCCCTGCCCGTTCTGCGGATGTGATGACGCGCGGGTTCAGGTTGAGACTTACGGCAAGTGGGCGCGGGTGTTCTGTCCGCTGTGCGGGGCGTCCACGATGAGCGTGCAGGTGGGCTATAACGACCCGACGCCGGCGGTGAAGCTGTGGAATGAGCGAGCCAATGACCGCGCTTGAGGACACGCTCGCGTTCCAACTTGACGCGTTGGGCGTTCCGTACACGCGCGAGGGTAGGTAATATGAAACTGTCAGAATACAACAAACTAACCAATGATGAGCGCGCCAAAACGTACAAAGAGTTCTGGGAACCAAAACTATCAGAACTATCTGATTTGTATAACAACCAGATGCTAAACCAGAGCCAGATTGCAGAAATATTCAATGTACACCCAAGCCAAATATCAAAACTATTCGTTCGCTATGGAATTGCTAAAAGGAACCCGGTATCAAAATACAAAATATTACAGGAGCGTGGGTTTGTAGAAAATACCTGTGAGCTTTGTGGTGCCAAGTTCAATACTTATTGGTCACAAAAACGGAAGTATTGTTCTGAAAAGTGTTATCAAGCGGTTCATACAGATAACAAGAAAATCGTAAAAATCTGTCAGCACTGCGGAAAAAGTTTTGATGTATACGTTTCAGATATAGTGAGAGACAACAGGGGGGCGTTCTGCTCAAATGAATGTCGTTTTTTGGAAATGAAGACATCCAATGTCACAGCGGTTTGTCTGAATTGTGGAACAGAAATTTACACCAATATTTCAAGGATAACCGATGGTAGAGGTAAATTTTGTTCAAGAGGATGCGCAGGTGTTTGGCTTGCAAAAAACGGGGAGTTTGATTACAGGATGAAAAGAAGTTCAAAAAGCGGAAGACGTCCAGACTTAAATGACAGGTATTTTAGGTCATCGTGGGAAGCTAACTACGCCAGATATTTGAACTGGCTCATACAACAAGGCGAGATTGAATCGTGGGAATACGAAGTTGATACGTTCAAATTTCCTGTCAAAAAAGGAAATATGAGCTACTTGCCTGATTTCAAAATTACTAACCCGGATGGAACAATCGAATACCACGAAGTCAAGGGATACATGGACGATGACAGTCGTGTAAAGCTAAACAGAATGGCGAAATACTTTCCTGATGTGAAAGTCGTGTTGATAGACAAAGAATATTATGCCGCTTTAGCGAAGCAAATAAAACCTCTAATTGAGGGCTGGGAATAAGCGGCACGAATTATCGAGGAGGCGTATGACAGACAGAAAAGCTGAATTTCTTGCGTTGCTTGAGCGTTACGCGCTGACAGTCGCGCGGCGCGAGGGCGCGGTGGATTATCCGGAATTGCGCGCGACAGAGGCGTTGGCTGACGAACTGCGCGCGGAGTTGGTGAAGTTTATCGGGGATGGGTGGATTAGCGTGAGCGAGCGTCTACCTGATTTTGAAGTTGATGTTTTAGTTTTCTGCAATGGGGTTGCACAATGGGGAGTGCGCAGCAACAATTGCAGGGGCTGGGCATTAGCTACTGGGTGGGCTGACTATGACGACGTTGTCACCCATTGGATGCCGATGCCAGAACCGCCGGAGAGTAACACAGATGCCGATAACCTGTAAAGATTGCGGGGACGTTCTGTTCCAGATTTACGGCGCGGTTTACTTCTGCCCGACTTGCGGGATGGGGCAGGTGGTGGACAGCCAGCTTGATTTGCAAGCCGCGCTTGACGCGGTGTACCAGGAAAGGGCAAACAACGGGGGAAAATCATAGTGCCAGCACCCATAGTGAACACGAGACAAAAGCGCGAGATTGTGCGGCTGAAGCAGTCCGGGCGCACTTTCGCGGAGATCGCCAGCGAATTATCGCTCGCGGTTGGGACAGTCAAAACGCATTACTACCTTGCGACGGGGCAGCCGTCCGCGCCGCAGCGCATACCTGAAAGCCGATATACCCGCTATGATGAGCCGCCGGTCGTGGAAGGCGACGCGCTTATCCTGCCTGACGTGGAAGTCCCGTTCCAAAACGCGGACTTCCTGAACCGCGTGCTGGATATCGCGGACGCGTGGGGCATCCGCACGCTGATTGCCGCCGGTGACTTGATGCACATGGATTCGATTTCCGGCTGGGAACCGAACTGGTCGGGTTCGGATGGGTCGAAGTTATCCGAGGCGGATGAGGCGCGGCTGATGGAGCTGGCGCGTTCGCTGCCGCGCAATAAGCAGGCTGAGATGCTTGACGTGCTGATGGGAATTGCCGGAGAGGACGGCAAGGACTTCTCCAGCGAGATGGCGCACAGCCGGGCGGCGTTATCCGCGCTGAACGGGCTGTTCGATTCGCTGGTGTGGATTATGGGCAACCACGAGGGGCGTTTGCTCCGCGCGATAAACTCGCCGGTGAACCCGTCCGAACTGCTGAACCTGATGCAGTTGGATAACGGCAAGTGGAAAATCGGACCGTACTATTGGGGCATCTTGCGTTCAGGCGGCGAGGTGTTCAGGATAACGCACCCGAAGGGGGCAGGCGCGGCGACGGCGCGATCGCTGGCAATTCAGTACCACCAGCACGTCCTGATGGGGCACTCGCACCACATGGCGTTTGAGTTCGACCCGTCGGGTGACTTCTACGCGGTTCACATGGGGCATTGTGTAGACGAGGCGCGCTTGTGCTACGCATCCCAGCGCGACGCCAGGCGGGACGCGCACAAGCTCGGCGCGGTGATCGTACGCGATGGGTATCCGTGGCTTCTGCATGAGGGCGTGGATTGGGGGCGATTACGAAACCTGAAATAGACTTTGACGGATTGATAGAGGGCGCGAACGCGGAGAGCGTTGACGCGCTTGACGCGCTGATTGACGCGGTTGCCTACGCCAAGAGCTTGCCTGAGCGCGAGCAGAAAATCCTGATGCTGTTCTGCGAGGGGTACACGCAAGCGGAGATTGGCGTGCAGGTGGGATTGACGCAAGGCCGGGTATGCCAAATTCTGAACTCGATTAATAAAAGAGGCGGAAATGTGGCTATAGATAGTGATGATTATTATGCAGAGTAACCGCTGTATTTGCGGGAAGGTAATCACGAACGGTTTTGAACTGTGCGCGAACTGCACCGCTGAATATGGGCTCGACAGGACGGAGTGGCCGGAGTGGCTGCGCTTCCTGGTCGCGGATATGAAGCGCGAGCGTCGGCAGGACGCGCTGATTGAACAATCCGAAATCAGCTTCATCGATTTAGGTATTTTGGACAACTAACCCCCGGAGGTAAAAGTGGAATTTGACGTGACAGTATTGGGTATCGTTATCGGCTTCA
>ERZ869925.1182-NODE-1182-length-12739-cov-3.740933_pt1 | contig 12739 bp, 20 predicted proteins | sample MGYA00579311_ERZ869925 | MGnify/ENA primary metagenome ERZ869925 (study PRJEB32216, sample SAMN09231817) | wastewater metagenome | place: USA: Maryland | collected 2016-07-30 | study: EMG produced TPA metagenomics assembly of the PRJNA472060 data set (Reclaimed...
TTGGGCTTAGGTTTGGTCAGCAGGCTGCATTAGGCTACAGTATGCTTACATGCTTCACAGGTTCGCTAGATGATCCTAAAGATACGCCTATAGCTACTGCATTAAATGAAGTCTTAGAAGAGACTGGCTATATTATAGTTGAAGAAAGAATTAAGAAAACTTTAGTATATTCTAGAACTTACTTTAGTTCAACCCAAATGAATGAATTAGTTCATGGATTTATCTTTGATGTAACTGGACTTGAGCCTTTGCCTATCAACAATAAAGATTCATTTGATGAAGATGCTAAAGTAGAATGGCTTACAGGAGATCAAGTTTACTCAAGGTGTTATGATCCTAAAGCTTTAGCTATGATAGCTGGACTTTCCTATGAACTAGCAGTAGCATCCTTTAATAGTCACTATAAACAACTCAAAGGAAATACACCATGACTTTATCAGATGGAATCTATGATGATCATCCGTATTTTGTCACTATGACGGATTCATATAGATTTAGTCATTATGATCAGTATCCTAAAGATATGGTTAAGATGCACTCTTATATGGAATCCAGAGGTGGGCTTTATAAGGATATAGTTTTCTTTGGGCTTCAGTATTACCTTACTCGGCTTGAAGGTTCTAAAGGCTTGCCTGCATGGGAATTAAATGAACTTGAGAAGTTGACTAAAGAACATGGAGTTCCCTTCAATAAACAAGGATGGGAATACATTAATAAATTAGGCTATCTTCCAGTTGAAATTAAGGCTGTAGCTGAAGGTTCTATTAATAAACCTTTTGATACACTTCTGACAATCGAAAGCACAGATGAAAAAGTACCTTGGGTTGCAAATTATTTAGAGACAATGTTAATGAAGCTATGGTATCCTATTACTGTTGCCTCTAAAGCTTATGAAGTTAAAAAAAGGTTAATTAAGCTTTATCAGGAAGCGGGAGAGGATTTAGATGGTATTGGGTTTAGCTATCATAATTTCGGTGATAGGGGCAGTTCTAGTAATGAGTCTGCTGCTTTGGGCGGATTATCGCACCTTACGCAGTTTCAAGGTACAGACAATTTTAATAGTATTCCTTTTGGTAGAGTTTATTACGGCAGTAGCGTTACTGGTTACTCTATTCCTGCAACCGAACATTCGACTGTAACTTCCTGGGGCAAGACTAAAGAAACTTTAATGCTTGATCATTACCTTGAGTCTAATAAAGTAAATTCCTTAACCGGAATTGGTAAACCTATAGTTGCCTGTGTACTGGATTCATATGATATTTATCAAGCCGTAGACTACATTACAAAAGGTGAATTCAAGGCTAAAGTTGAATCCAATGATTACCCTATATTTGTCATTAGGCCAGATTCAGGAAATCCTATAGACGTTCTTTACAAAATCTTAAGCATTATGATGCAGAATACTGTAGCATATACTACGAATCACTTAGGTTTGGTAAAGTTCAATAAGTATAGAATCATTTGGGGTGATGGAGTAACGCCAGAGACTATTGAAGCTATACTTAAGTTTGCTATGGCTGAAGGCTTTAGTCCGGCTAACTTTGCCTTTGGTTCAGGTGGAGATTTGATGCAGAATGTTAATAGAGATACTTGTAAAATGGCTATAAAATGTTCTGCAATACTGACTAAAGATGATATGTGGCATGATGTTTATAAAGACCCTATTACAGACCAAGGTAAACGTAGTAAGGCTGGAAGACAGTATAATGACAACCTTCAGTTAGTCTTTAGAAATGGTGAAATTAAGAGGAAATTTAGCTTTGATGAAGTTAGGCAAAATTCAAGTACCTTATAGAGCACTTAATTATCATATTCAAGAAGCTAATGGAGCCTTTATGATAGACAAGTTTCATGTAGTAGATGATAAAGTTTACTTAAGTATTTCTTCATGGGGTTTGTTTATTTATGCCGAAGTTGAACAAAGGATATTAAAGTATGACTAATAAACCAGATAAACCATTTGGAGCCTTTATAGGTAGATTCCAGCCGTTTCATAGAGGCCATAAGAATGCTATAGATAAAATCTTTAGTAAAGGGTATAGTCCTATTATAGTTATTGGAAGCTGTGGAAGTAATGAAGCCACCTTAAGGAATCCTTATACTTGTTCTGATAGAATAACAATGCTTACTAATGTCTATCCTAATGTGGAAGACTATAGCATTGCTACAATTTCAGATAAGCCTGATTCAGATGACGATTGGCTTCATGAACTAACTTTGGCTTTAGAATTAACTGGATTCTTTACTCATCCTGATTCAAAGCTATTCTATCATACTAAAGAGGAAGATAGAGGTACATTCATGTTTGATGGAGTCTTATACAGGCGCACCTTCTGGCATGACTGTATCAAGCATAAGCTTCCTGTAGAGCCTTTATTTGACTCGCCTAAAGATACGCTTGATATTTCTGCAACTAAGATTCGTGAAGCTGTAACATTGCTTAAGAATAATTTACAATATGACAATCTTAGTTTTGTACTTGATTTAGAGTTAAATAAATGAACGACAATAAACTCAGACTAAAGCTTTCTGAAGCACTAATAAATACCTATAAAGAAACTGCTTTAGTATTCAATCTTTATGCTCATTTGCATGGAGGTAATAAATTAGTTTCAGAAATATTTGAAGGTGGAATTAAGCCTTCTATAGATGGATTACCGTTAGTTCAAATTGATGGTGATGCATTGATTATAGGTGAATATGGAATGAATATTACTCAAGTAACGCTTAAGGAAGCAGCAAAGAAACTAAATATACTTTATGAAGCTAGACTTAAGTGAGCTTATAGATCAGGTTCAGGAAAATACATCAAGACGCTTTACTTGCCCTAAATGTGGCGTATGGAATACCTTTGGCATAACTAAAGCCAATGGACAGATATTCTATCAATGCTTTAGATCGTCATGCCCTTTAGCGGGGATTGAGGAATACCAAAGATCAGCTGAAGATATTCGTAAGGCTATAACTGGCTTAAGGCAACTTGATGTACCTTTACTAGAATTTACATTACCGCCCTATTTTATCATGGGATTAGCTAATGATAAAGTTCAGAAATATTTAGTCAACAACAATTGTATAGAAAGTTATAAAAAAGGACTATTTAAGATTGGCTTTGATCCGAAAGAGAACAGAGCTGTATTTATCATAGAGGATGCTAAAGGAGAGATTAGAGGTGCTGTAGGAAGGGTTTTAGCTGGCGGAATATTGCCGAAGTCTAAAAACTATCATAAGGATTTATCTTATCCCTTCTTCTGCGGTAAAGGCGATCATTTAGTATTGGTTGAAGACTGTGCTTCAGCATGTGCTATAGGACAATATGAAGATTTTACTGGAGTTGCTTTATTAGGTACTAAAATACTTCAGGGACATTTACAATATTTTAAGCAATATAAAGTAATATCAGTAGCATTAGATAAGGATGCTTCAAGGAAATCATTAGATTTAATAAAGCAACTTAGATTTTACTATAATAATATAAAGGTTATGTTCTTAGAGAAAGATATAAAAAACATGACTGAGTATGAACTTAAACTAAATTTTGATATACAAGGATAATTAAGCGAAATGAATGATGACAATATTGATGATGCAGAAACAATAGCTAATACATTTTTTCAGTTATTTGATATGGCATTTAGAAAGCAAATTTATGATTTTCTAGTTAGTATGCCGGTTTCTAATGAACAAGAGGCTTTAGTAATGCAAGATGCTTTATTAGTAAGCACTAGTGGATTATTAATGGAGCAATTGCTTAATAGGCACGGTAAAGAGAAATCAATTAAACTGTTGTTAGATTATGTTGAAGCTATTGAAACAGGTGTACTTAAGCCTACGCAGGATAAAGGAAATACGAAGGAAGTTAAAGTAGAAGCTAAGGCAGAGATACAAAATAAAGATAGCAATAATGTAGTTAAATTTACTTTACATTAAGCAAAGCCAAAGAGGGTAATAAAGTGATACGGGAACAAGCAATAATTGTAGATATAGACGGTACTTTATCAAATAACGCCCATAGGCAGCATCATATCGCCAATAGTGAGGCTAAAGATTGGGAAAGTTTTCATAATGAAGCAATCCATGATCAGCCTAATGAATGGTGTGTAGAGCTAATAGAGGATATGTATAGCTCAGCTAGGCATAAGATTGTTATATTAGTTACAGCTAGATATGAAAAGTATCGTAAGTTAACTGAAGAATGGTTAGATAAGTTTAATATACCTTATGATTTTCTCTATATGCGCCCTAATGATGTTCATGGGGAAGATACAGATTATAAGAAAAAGGTTTATGAAGACTTAATTAAGCCATATTATGATGTAGTATTCTGCATTGAAGATAGGCCTAGAATAACTAGAATGTGGAGAGGCTTAGGCTTACCATGCTTAAGTTGCAATGATGTTGAATTTTAAAAGAGGATAAAATGCATAAAGAATATATTAGACTAGCAGACAATATTAAGTTTCAGTCCTATCATTATGAAGCTGAAAAATTAACTACATTTGATAATATTCCAGCTTGGCTTAAATTAGCTTGTGTTATGGGTATGTTTTTACTTCATGATAGTGAAAAGAAGCAATTTGTTATTGAAGCTGACGAAGAAAGAAATATACCTAGATGTATTGTAAGTCCAGGTGATACAGTTTTAATAAATGCTGAAATTGAAAGCTTTATTAGTGTATCGCCTGAAGTTTTAGCTTTAGAATATAAAGAAGTAGCATAATAGATAAAGGATAATAAAATGCAATTACAGCCTGATTATATTAGATTAAAAGATAACGTAATTTTTAAGTCTTATACTTATATGCCTAAAGCGCTTATGGGTGAATATGAAATGCCTGATTGGTTTAAGTATATTGCTGCTGGTGGATTAATTCATCCTTTAGAAGAAGGTAGTTTTGATTCATATAAAGGATTTAAAGTTAAAGGTAAGATAGCTGAAGATGAATTTGATTTTGTAGTTAATGCAGGCGATACTATTTTACTTAATGTAGAAACGCATGAATTATATGTAGTGACTCCTGAAGTTTTAGATAAAGAGTATATTGGACAAGCTTAATTCAAATGGAATCAAATGATACTAATGTAACACCAGCCCAAGTTTTATTTAAGGCTTTGCTTAGCTTTAGTTTCTATGATCAACATAAAGAGATTGCTTCAGCTGATTTATTTCCTAAAGAGCTTCAAGCTTTATACAGCACTATTGAACATTCACATAAGAAGCATCAAAAGGATTTAACTGTAGATGACTTAATTTCACTTCATCAATCGCTTCATCCGACTATAACTAATGCTAACCTTAAGTTCATAAAGTCAACTTTAGGTATCATTAGGATTATTCCTGAGCTTAATGAAGCAACTATTACGGAAGCTTTGAATTCTTGCTATAGAGCTAAATTAGGTACTGAACTAGCCGATATTAGCCTCAAGATTGGCTTGGAGAATAACTTTAGTGAGCTTGAAAGAGCTAAAGAGTTACTTCATAGGCTTGAGAATAAACTATACTTAGATGAAGACAATACTGAAGAAATTAAGTATATTTCTACTGATGTTGAAGCAATCTTTACTGAACTAGATAACCTGATGCCTTGGAAGTTTAATTTACCAGGACTTCAGGAAAATCTAGGAGGCATTGGCCCAGGTACATTTGGCGTTATTGCAGCTACACCAGATACAGGTAAGACTGCATTTTGGGTTAATCTAGTCTTTGGCCCAGGTGGATGGCTTGAGCAAGGCGCTAGAGTTCATGTAATCGCTAATGAAGAACCAGCTAATAAAATTATGGCTAGAGGAATTAGCTGTAATACTGGCTTTACCAAGGATGAAATATTGACTAAAGGCAAGATGCAGTTAGCTAAAGATCAGTTTGGTTTAGTTAGTAAGAATATATTTATTAGAGATTCAGTTGATTTATATTTAGAGCAAATTGATAAGTATGCAGCTAAGGCTAAATTAAGTCATGGCTTAGATATATTCATTATAGATCAGTTAGATAAGATAAAACTTAAAGATCAGAGTAAGTTTAGAACAGATGAGAGTTTAAAGAAGCTTTATACAGGTGCTAGAGAAATTGCTAAGAGAAATCAAATAGCAGTTATAGCTATATCTCAAGCTTCAGATAAGGCTACAGGAAGATTATATTATGGATTTGATGCATTGGAAAACTCAAGAATTGGTAAAGCAGCTGAAGCAGATTATGTATTATGCATCGGTATGGAATCCATTGCAGCTAACAATGGTATTGATTCAGGCTATAGAGTTTGTAACTTTCCTAAAAACAAACTTACAGGGCTTAAGTCTCCTGTAGCTTATATGCTTAATCATAACCTTAGTAGGATGGTTCCATAATGAGCGAAATACCGCTTTCAGTACATGCTTATAAAATAGTTATACTTAAGAGAATACAAAAACAGCTAAATGAACTTGAGGCCATTGGTTATACTTGTAACGATAGCAATTTAGAGATAGCTGCTATTGAAATAAAAGAACAACTACAACCTTATTTGAAACATCATGAAGACAGCTAAAGAATACGAATTAGAAATAATTAGACTGATTGAGGTTAAGCTACATGAATTGCTTACCTATAGTGCAATAAATGGTGTAGAACCGCTGTATGATGCTACAGTTAATACACTAGTTAAAATGAAGAAAATAAAGACTGGAGTATATAGATAAACGATATGAACACTAAAGTAACAGATTATGAAAACTTAGGGCTGACTTATCAGCTTGTTAAATATAAAGTGCCTTTTGCTAGTGTAGGTGAAAAGGATGGCTATTATGTAGTTATGCATGAAGCCTTTAAAGATTTAAACTCAGGTAAAATTGTTAGCATTATGAAAGACCCTGTAATGCTGGAGGCTGATTCAGTTGAAGCTATGAGACTTAAGCTTAACCGAATTTTGGGCGATATTAAGCGCAATGGAGTGATTACAGAGGAAGAAATGCTTTTGACTAATACCAATGAAGTTAAGCCTGATTATTCTTCAGACGAAGATATAGTTGATGATGAAGATGGCGATTTAGAAGATAATATAGTTGATGTAGTTGATTTTATTAATAATAGAGGCAGATAAAGGCATGGAAATTTTGGGATTAATCTTTCTAGTTATTGTTTTAATATGGATTATGAAATAACCGTATGTGTGTATTATGTTTAATATTAGGCGTGGCTATAGCTACATTTATAATTTCTATGTTTATGGTATTTGGATAAACGATGTATGAAGGAAAACGAATAACTGTATTAGACGGTGAATGGACTGTTACTAAAGGAGAAGATAATAAGAAAATTGATGGCAGACCCTATAACCCTGAGAATACTTTAGTTTCTATAGGTGTTAATTCAGCTAATGTAAGTAAATACTTATTCTTTCATCATAAGAAGAATCCACCTTCTACAAATATAATACTAGCTAATAAAAAATACCTTCAGGCTGTACTAGATAAAACTGATGTATTAGTAGGGCATAACCTGAAGGCTGACTTAGCTTGGCTTTGGGAATGTGGATTTACTTATGATGGCGAAATTTGGGATACAATGGTTTATGAATATATTCAAGCTAAAGGTTTGAAGAAGCCATTGAACCTTAAGGCATGCCTTATTAGAAGAGGATTAAACCCTAAGACTGATGTATTAATTAAGTACATGAAGCAAGGCTTTAATGTTGATGAAATCCCTTCTTATGAATTAAAGGATTATGGCTTAAATGATATTCATACTACTAAAGATTTATTTGAGTTACAGATAGCTGAATTTGAGTCTGATCCATTTGCTAAATCAACTTCTAAAGCCTTAGTTTTGATGAATGAATTCTGTGTCATGCTTACTCAAATGGAGCGTGATGGAGTTTATATAGATTTAGAGAGACTAGAGCAAGTTAGAGTTGAATTTGAGCAAGAGCATAAGAAGCTTCATGATAGGCTTTATGAAATTGTATTTGATGTAATGGGGCATACTCCAGTTAATTTAGCCTCCCCTGAGCAATTATCATGGGTGATGTATTCTCGTAAAGTTAAAGATAAAGCTAAATGGAAGCAGATATTTAATTTAGGTACTGAAGAGAGAAATTCAGTTACTAAAAAGAAATATACTAAAATTTATTCTGAATCAGCCTTTAGAGATATTATTAGGCTTGAAACAATTAAACTACAGAAAACTGAAGCTGTTCAATGTGAAATATGCTTAGGTAAAGGCAAGGTGCAAGAACTTAAGAAGGATGGAAATAATAAAAAGAAACTAACGAATTGTAAAGCTTGCTCAAGTCAAGGATTTATTTACTATGATTTACCTTCATATGCTGGATTAAAGCTGAAGCCTATTTCAAGTAAATATGCAGCTACTGGAGGCTTTGCTACAGGTAAGTTAGTTCTAGATGAATTACTAAAGCAGCCTAAGCTTACGGATGTTCAAAGGGAATTCTTGAAGTCACTTAAGCGTTATAATGCTATATCTACTTACCTGGAGTCATTTGTAGGTGGAATTCAGCGAGCTTCAATTAAGCTAGATGATAATAAAGAAAATGCAGCTATACTACATATGAGCTATAGTCAAACAACTACTGCTACAGGTAGATTAAGCTCTACTTTCCATAATTTACCTAGAGGTAATACTTTCCCAATTAAGCGTGTAGTTAGATCAAGATGGCATAAAGAAGGCGGAAAGATTATTGATTGTGACTTAGGGCAGATTGAGTTTAGAGCTGCGGCCATTATGAGTGGTGATCCAGTTATGATTCAGGATATTTTAGATTTAATGGATATTCACTCATTTACAGCTAAAGTATTAACTGAAGCAGGGCAAATAACGGATAGACAGACAGCTAAAACTCACACCTTTAAACCGCTTTATGGTGGCGTTAGTGGAACTGAAGCTGAAATGGCTTACTATAGAGCGTTCAAAGAAAGATATAAAGTCTTTACTCAATGGCAGCTGGATAATGCTGAAGGTGCGCTTCATAATGGCTATATTCAGTCTCCATCAGGGCGAATTTATGCTTTCCCTAATCTAAGGCGAGTTAAGAATGGTTCAATTAGCTCATTTCCACAATTATGTAATTATAAAGTTCAAGGATTTGCTACAGGCGATATTACACCTACTATTATGCTTGAATTATGGAAAGAGTTTAAGTTAGCTAAGCTAGAGTCTAAGATTATTATTACTACACATGACTCTATTACAGCTGATGTACATCCTAATGAAATTGAGCAAGTAAAGCAAATATTCAAACAGGTATTTGATAAGGCAGATAAGTTAGTTGAAGCTAGGTTTGGTATAGTTTGCCCTGTTCCGCTTACTTATGATCTTCAAATAGGTGATGACTGGCTGAACAAAGTTAAGGTAGCTGCTTAAGTAAAGCTGAAGGTACTTTATCCTTGACTTTATAGGCTGAATATGCTATACTTTATGACCTTAGTTTGATTAAGGCAATTGAAGACAGTAAAGTTAATTATATAGGAAATACAAATGGTTAAGAAGAATAATGCAAGTGTTGCTAAAGAGAATGTAAAGGAGCAGCAGCAGGAAGAAGTTAAATTAAGCACAAATACAGCATTAGCTAATATTTCAGCTGAAGAAGCAGCATTTATTAAGCAAATGGAAGAGCAGTTTAAGGAAAGCCTTATTGCTGAATCCGGTTTGCCTGTTTTAGCTATTGTTAAGGAAGCTCAAGATCAGGCCGGAGAATTCTTTTTAGATAGTAAAGGTAAGCCTATTGGCGGTGGACATTATAATATTGAAGGGACTGACTTAAGAGCTAAGAATATTCGCTTCAGACCCCTCTTAATTACACATCAGTATATTAAGTATGATAAAGCTGCGGCTGATAAGGGTGAATGGAAGGTTGAATGTCAGTCTGTTTATTCTGATGATCAATACGGCAATGTTTTAGATACAGCTGGTGGCGTTCGCTGTGGTATGCCTAATTATGATAAGAATAAGCCTTTATCGCCTGAAGCTTGGAAGGAAATTAATAGACTTATTAAGTGCTATACTCATGCATTTGGTATTGCTTATTTCCCTGGAGAAGATGAAGCAGGTATTTTAGTTGACCTTAAGGTTTCTGGAGTTGGTAAGGGTAAGATTGTAAATGACCTTAAGGCTCACTTTAAGAAGGCTAAGTTAGACTATAAGCTTTATGAAGTTGAGTTAGGTACTAAAGCTAATTCAAATGGACAGAATAAGTTCTTTGATATTACTTATAATGTTTTACCGGTTCGTTTAGATTACTTAGGTATTCGTGAAGCTTATGCTGAAGTTTTAGATTTAGTTAGAGAAAAAGAAAACTTTGTTATGGATAAGCGCATGGAGTTAGTTGAATCTCAGCGTAGGCAGGCTTCAGGTAATGCTGAAGATGATGCTTTAATTGAGGGTACATATACAGCTAATGAAGAAGATGAATTCAATGAGAATGATTTAGCTAACTATCAAGGTGACGCTGAAGAAGACTAAAGTTAAATTAAGTCAGGGTGTAGCTCAATGGTAGAGTAGCTTTAGTAAAATAAGGCTACAATTAAGGTGTAGTGTATAGGTAATGCACGGCTAACTGTGACTTAGTAAGATTCAGTTCGATTCTGAACACCTTGACCATTTTTTAAGCCGGATTAGTATATTGATATTACACTTGTTTTGTACTCAAGTAAAAAGGGTTTGATTCCTTTATCCGGCTCCACCTATCTAAAGAAAGACCTTTATGAATAAAAATATAATGCGGCATGAATATAAACAATTAAGCGACTTAGATAAAGAAAATATGAAACTAGTCAAGGACAAAGGATTAGAGTTTTATGAATTCTTAGATGAGCTTGTGCCTTCTAGAGAAGTTGTTTTAGCTAAGACTAAGTTAGAAGAAGCCGTTATGTGGGCTGTTAAACATATTACAGGTTAATAAATTATATGAAGATTACATTTTTACCATTACTAACTTTACTCTTTATTGGGCTTAAGTTAGGTGAAGTTATAGCCTGGAGTTGGTTTTGGGTATTGTTCCCTATTATCTTCCAGCTTGCTATGGGCTTCTTAATTGTAGCTTTATTTATTGGTATTGCTTTATTTGCTGAAGCAAAGCCTAAGACTGCCTTAAGCATTAGATTAAATGAAATTAGCCGTAGAAGGAAGTATTAATATTATGACATTAAATTATAAATGGGATGGGGATAAGCGTGAACCAGATCAAGCTGAACAAGCGCTTCAGGAAGAATTAGTTGAAATCCGTAAGTTTGCTGTAGAACGAGCTGTAGAATTAACTAAAGTTCCTCATTTAATGGCTACTCCAGTTATGGTATTTGCTGAAGTTATTGAAGCTTGGATTCTTAGAGATTTAGAAGACTATCTTTTAGCTAAGTATAAGAATGCTCCATTAGCAAATAAAGATGAGGTAAAGGAATAATAAGAATGAGTCATATAGATAAATATAGAGACTTTAATCTAGATGAATTTATTTCTAAGCAGAATAAACGTAAGCTTATCCCTATGGTATTTAGGTTACGTAGGAAAGGCTCTACTTTTGACTTCATAAGCTCCGCCTCTAGAAGTCATTGGACTAGATTAGAGTCTGCAATTGAGTTTCTTTCAGGTTTGCCTAATGACCTTAAGTATGGTGTAGAATTAGTAGTTTATAGACTGGAAGAAGTAGACATTATTAGACCTGAGGATATTGATTTAGATAATGTAGTACCTAGTAAAAAGGGATTCACAGTAAACTATACCAAGTTCAAGCATAATCAAGCTAAAAGAGAAGAACAGGCTTTAAAAGATGCATCAAACAAACCCACTGGAAATTAAGATAAGGGATTTTCTTCATTTATCTTTAGAAGAAGGAGTAGAAATACCAGATGAAATTCTAGATGACTTCTTAGCTAGAACTAAAGCAAGCATTAAGAAGCAATTCTCTAAGAACGTTAGGTCAACTGAATTTAGGCTTAGAATGTCTAATATAGGCAAAGACTTACGGCAGCTTCATTTAGAGAAAGAATATGGCTCAAGTCAGAATGCTTATGAACCTGAATTTAAGCTCAAGATGATTATAGGCGATATTACAGAAAATGTAATGGTTATGCTTATGAAAGCTTCAGGTGTTAATATTGCTTCAGAGAATACTAAGGTTAGCCTAACTTTAGCTGATACTACAGTTGAGGGTGAATTAGATATTGAGTTAGACGAAGCTAACGGAATGAAAGGCATTATTGACGTTAAGTCAGCTTCAGATTATTCATATAATAATAAGTTTAGAGACTTTAATAGCCTTCTAGAGTCAGGTGATGAATTCGGCTATATTGGACAAGGTTTTGGTTATGCTTTTGCTTTAACTCAAGAAAAATATATTAAGCTAAAGGAAGACTATAGTTTAACTAATGAACAAGCTAAAGCAAAATCTGTAACTGATTTTTTAGGCTGGTTTGTAGTTAATAAATCTACAGGTGAATTTAAATTTGTAGCGGCGCTAAAGGATTATAAAGCTACTGCATTAGCTAGGATTAGGGCAACTATAGAGCACTTTAAGTTCAATAAACCTATTCCTCCTTGTGCTGGTGTAGAAGATGAAGTTTGGTATAAGAAGACTACAGGCAATTTAGTTTTAGGCTCTAAATGTACTTATTGTAAATGTAAGGAAGTCTGTCATCCTGGTATTAAATTAGTCAATTCTCCATTTGCTAAAGGTAGTGGTGAAGGTAAACCTAAGTGGTATGTTAAACTAGTTAATCTAGGTAAAGGAGATAAAGAATAATGAAGTTTTATATA
>ERZ869925.1183-NODE-1183-length-12724-cov-40.980661_pt1 | contig 12724 bp, 26 predicted proteins | sample MGYA00579311_ERZ869925 | MGnify/ENA primary metagenome ERZ869925 (study PRJEB32216, sample SAMN09231817) | wastewater metagenome | place: USA: Maryland | collected 2016-07-30 | study: EMG produced TPA metagenomics assembly of the PRJNA472060 data set (Reclaimed...
ACGACGAGGCGCCAGACGTATTCGGTCCAGCCCGTCTCGTAGCGGCCCAGGGCCAGAGAGATCACGGCGATGTTGTGCCGGACTTCGAGGTCGGTGGGCGCTGCCCGTGCCGCGCGTTCGAGAAACAGCAGGGCTTCCTCGGGCCGCCCCATCTTCCAGTGCGCGATGCCCAGATTGTACCAGCCGTGCCGGGAACCGGGGCCGATGGGGCAGATGCGAACCGCCTTCCACAGCCACTCGATGGCCTCTTCGTGCCGGCCCTCGGCCAGAAGAACCTCGCCCAAGTTGAACACCGGGGGCATTTCGCCGGGGACGGCTTCGAGGGCGGCGAGGAAGGCCGCGATGGCCTCGTGGTTGTCCTTCCGCTGGCGGGCATCGACCCCGAAGTTCAGAAGGCGCGCGGCGACTACAGGGTGCAGCGCGGCCCCATCAGCGGGGTCTTGCGGTCCCTCGCCTTGACGCGCTTCGCGTGTCGGCCGGGACGCTTCCGCGGTGGCTTGGGCTTCCATTTTGTCGGGGATGGTTTCTCGGCCATGTCGGAACACGAAAAACCCGGCACGTCGGGATGACGGCCGGGCGAAAACGGAAAGAGGCCGCCGGGTTAGGGCGGCCTCTGGACACAGATCGAACTATTGCATTTCGCTAGTACAGGAAACGCGGGGCGGTGTCAAGCGGGCTCGGGGATCGGGCCGACGATCTCGGCGCCGATGAAATCGGCATCCGACAATGATTCATCCGTACCCAGCGCCGACCAATCAAACGTCTCCCCCCATCGTTCCCTGAGGACCACGCGCCACTCGCGATAATCGCCCTCCGTCTCCCGGACCCAGTAGGCGCCAGGAGTCGGCGCCAGCCGGCGCACGTCCTCTTCGGATTTCGCGATACGGTCATCCATCACGCCGCCCTCGCCGCCCAGTTCCCCCGCACGCCATCCTCCGCCCGGCGCACCGCCCGCTCGTCCGCGATCATGTCCAGCGCGTCGAGCAGGTGCAGCCGATACCGCTCCCGCTTCGAGGCGCCGACCGCGAGATCGCTCAGGGGCCGGCAGTAGACCGCGACCTGGCGCAGCACCCACTCCCGGATCGAGCCGGCGATGACCAGCGACAGCATCGCGTCGAGGCGCAGACGCACCGCCTCCGCCCGCTCCTCCGGGGTGCGGATGTCGGTCTGCCGTGCCCGGGCTTCGAGCATGGCATCCGCGTCGTCGGGGTTCGTCGTGGGCGCCACCATGCGGCGGGACCGGCTGTCGATGCTGGCGAACGGCTGGCCCCAGACGTGGAACGCGAGGTTGGCGAACGCCCGGCCGGCATCGCGCCGACGCTCGGCTTCCGCAGGGTCCTCGCCCATCCGAGACAGCAGTCCCTTCGAGAACATCACGTCGATCGGGTGGTCCAGGGACACATCCACGCGGCCGGTTTCCTTCATCCGTTTCACGATCATTTCGGGTGTGGGCTCCACTCGTTCGGGGCGCAACTGACCGCCGGGATAGCGGTCACCGGGCTTGCGTTTTCTCGCCATCAGGACACCCCCATCCACCGCTGCACCGCGGGATCGGATTCGTCGGTCACGCTGCCCTCGCTTCCAGCCCGTAATCCTCGGGCTTTGGTTCTGGCCCTTCGCGGCCGGCTTCGTCCCATCGGTTGAACGCCGTGGTCCAGCGGCGGGCGGCGGCTTCGCGCTCGGGATCTGGCGGTTTCTGTGCTGGCCGGGCCGCGCCGCTGGCGACCGCCCTTGCCATCGAGTTGAGGAAGAACTTCAGCGTTCCCGGCGCGTCCTGGCCGCCCTTGGCTCGGCCGACGACGATCGGCTCGACCACGGATCGGATCGCTTCGAGACGCAGGCCCTGGTCCAGCCAACCCTGGACGATGGCGCGGTCCTGCTGGTGCCGTGGGCTGGCCATGCCGAAGTTTTCCCGGACCAGATCGTCGATCATCCCCAGCACGGCGTCCTCGGCGGCGCGCGCAGCAGTGTTCTCAGAAGGTGGTGTTTGGTTAATGGGTTTGGTTAAGGGTATGGAAGCTTTCGTTTTGCTTCCGTTCTGGTTCCCGTCTGGGTTATCCCGCGACGAAAGGGTTGGGTTTCCGACGGGTTCCTGTTGGGGTGGCTTCTTGGGGGGGCGGCCGCCACGCGCACCGTTCTCCCTGGCAACCCGCGCGGCTTCCGCCACGCGGGTCCATTCCCGCTCCAGGCGCTTCTGCCGCCACGTCCCTTCGGACAGGTCGAAGAATGCTGCGAGCGTCGGCCGCAGCTTGCGCCAGCGCGCGAGCGGCATCCGGCAGAGCCGGGCCAGGACAACGTCATCGTCGGCCATCGGGACGCCGTTGGCGCGCCACGTCGCGTAGAGGATCATGTGATAGGCCCCGAACGCCTCCATATCGAGGTACAGGGTGTCGCCGATCATGGCGTCGACGAACATGGGCAGCACGGGGGCCTGGCTCATTCTCCGCCCCTCGCGAGGTTGCCGAACCGCGTCCGCGGCCCGTCGAAATGCAGGCGGACGGTGCCCGTGGCGCCGTTGCGGTTCTTGGCGATGATGCACTCGGCCAGCCCGGCGTCGCGCGCCATGCGGTCGTTCCAGCGCCGCATCTTGTCGGCGTGGGCCTCGGCACTGTCGCGCTCGGTCTCCTTCGGCTTCTCGCGCGCCGTGTAGACCTCCTCGCGGTAGACGAAGAGGACGACGTTGGCGTCCTGCTCGATGGAGCCGGATTCGCGGAGATCGGACAGCTGGGGCCGCTTGTCCTCGCGCTCCTCGCAGCGGCGGGAGAGCTGCGACAGCGCCAGGACCGGGCAATCGAACTCCTTGGCCATCATCTTGAGCGCCCGCGTGATCTCGGAGACCTCGTTGACGCGGTTGCCGTCGCCCCGGGCGCGCGCGGCAATCAGTTGCAGGTAGTCGACCACGATCAGGCCCAGCGGCTTGACGCGGTGCAGTTGCCGGCAGCGCAGGCGGATGTAGGCGATGCTGGCGCCGCCATCGTCGTCGATGTGCATGGGCAGCCCGGCGAGTTGGTCGCGCACCGCCATCATGTCCTGGATGTCGTCGGCGCTGATCCGGGCCGCGCGCACCCGTTCCACGGAAACGCCGGTGTCCTCGGCGATCATGCGGAGGCCCAGTTCATCGACCGACATTTCCAGCGAGAAGAAGGCGACGGAGCGACCGGCGGATGCCGCGGCGCGCGCGAAGCCCGCGGCCATCGCCGTCTTGCCCATGGCCGGCCTGCCCGCCAGGATGATGAGGTTCGCGCGATGCAGCCCGCCCAGCTTGCGGTCCAGATCCTCCAGCCCGGTCGGGGCGCCGACGATGCGTCCGTTCGCCTTGTACGCGGCCTCGGCCTGGCTGATGGCGCCGTCGAGCGCCTTGGAGACGTGGACCATGGTGCGGCTCATCGTGAGGCCCGACGAGACGGCCGCCAGGGCGGCCTCGGAGCCCGCCACGATCTCCTCTATGGTGGCGTCGGCCGTGGGGTGCTGCGCCAGTTCCATGACCGCCTGCGCGGCTTCCACGAGGCGCCGGCGGACCGCCATGTCGCGGACCACGACCGCGTACTGGTGGCTGTTGATGATGGTCGAGCCCGCCGCCATCATCCGGGCGAGGTAGACCGGGCCGCCGGCGTCGGTCAGCAGCTTCTCGTCGCGGAAATACTCGGCCAGGGTCGTCGGCTCGACCAGCATCCCCTTGGCCCGCAGGCCGCGCATGACGTGGAACACCTGCCGATGCAGGGCGTAGCTGAAATGGTCGGGTTCGAGCAGGGCGACGACGTCGCGATCCATCACGGCGTTGTTGACCATGATGGCACCCAGCAGCGCCTGCTCCGCCTCGACGTTGCGCGGCGGCTCCGGTGGATCGAGCAGAATGTTGCGCCCGCCGCCATCAGCCATGCTGTCCGGCCCTCCACCGCTCGATGATGCCGGCCATCATCCCGACGAGGCATTCGTGCGTGATGTCGCCGATGTGCCGGAGGGTGTCGTTCTCGTCGACGGGCTCCGGGCGCGGCCGCGCGGGCCCGAGATCGCGGAGCGCGCGATAGGCGCCCACGACATTCGCCGGCACCACCACCCCCATCACCCGGCGACCCCGATGAGGCGCTGCCAGAGCGAGGGGCGGCGGGGCTGGGGCTGGTTCTCGACGAACGCGCCGGGCGGCAGGGTGCGGTTGCCTACCAGCGCGGCGTCGCGGGCATCGCGTTCGGCCTGCTGTCCGAGATTGAACCCCTCGACCAGCGCGTCGTCCCGCATCCGCTCGAACCGGCACAAGGCGGCGAGCGCCACGGCGCCGCAGACCTTCCACTTCTTGAGCAGCCTGCGCTCCTGCCCGCTTCCCCGCTCCACGCCGTGCAGGCGCATGGCCCCGGTCGGTGTCTCGGCTCGGCCGGCGACGATGTCCTCGGCCATGGCCGCCAGCATCTCGGTGTCGTCGATGGGCTTGGGCATGGGTCAGGCTCCCGTGTCAGTAGGCGCACATAGCGGCGGCGTTGCCGCTGTAGCTACGAAGTCCGTCGGTGAACCTCGGCCGCCCACCGGTGACATCGCGGACGGCGCGCGGGCAGTCCTCGAAGCGGGCGTCGGCCGGCCAGTCGTCGTGGCTCATCGTCACCTGCGGCCAGGGGTGGTATTCGCGGGCGGGCGCGACCGGGCGCTCGACGGGCGGGCCGGCCTCGGCCGCCGGCGTTGGGCCTTCCCACTCCGCGAGCCACGCCCGCGCCATGCTGACGGGAATCTTGAGCGAATCCGCGATGCGGCCGACTTCCCACCCGCGCTGCGCCCGCTCGATGACGCCCGCGCGGCGGCGGTTCCGCTCGGCCTCCGGCAGCTTCTGGATTGCCTCCGCGAAGCTGATGACCGGGCGACCGGCACCGCGCCTGCGGCGGACGCTGGGCGGGTTCACGGCCGGGATGCCGAGCCGCCAGCGGGCGACGTAGCGCCGGGCGGTGCGCTCCGTGATCCGCAGTTCGGCGGCGATCTCCTGGTATCCGGTGCCGGCCTGCGCCATCCGCTCGAAATGGGCGGCGCGTTCCTCGGTCCATGTCTCGTAGCCCATCCCCCTCACTCCCTGATCGCGTTGAACAGCCGGCGGACGGCGTAGGACCGGGCCAGCGAGACGACGGTGAACGCGGCGCCGATGGCGAGGTTGTCGCCGATGGAGACCGCGATGCCGAACAGCGGGAAAATCGCGAGCTGCGCCAGGACGGCGACGCCGTAGCCGACCAGCACGTTCGCGATGGCCTCGACGGCGGACATGCGGCGGGATTGGCCGGTCATGCGGCGTCCCCGAGCAGCGACGGCTGGGTCGGCTTCACGGGCTTCGGCGCGTCGCGGAACAGATCACGCTGGCGGTACGCATCGTCGACCCGGCGGCAGGCAATCTCGAAGTAGCCTGGGTCGATCTCGATGCCGATGAACTTCCGACCCAGCTTCGCGCAAGCAACGCCAGTGGTGCCGGAGCCCATGAAGGGGTCGAGGATCAATTCGCTAGGCAGGCTGGCGCGGTTGACCAGCCACAGCATCCACTTCACAGGCTTAGGGCAGGGATGGTCGAATCTCTCTGGGTTATTCGCGCTGTCCGAGAACGAGTTCGGAAGGCTCCCTCGCCCGGTCGCCAAATACGGGTCTTTGCCGTAGTACAGGATCGGGTTCGTGCAGCCGAAACCCCAGGGGTCGCGGCCAGAGGCGCCCCCCACGTAGACGCTGCCAAGTGAGCGCCACATCGGATAGTGTTGGAGCATCCGGTGGCCGCTAAAAATCGCTGCTCTTGAAGCAAGAGCCAAAGCCGCCGGAATCGCCTCAGAAATTAGAGCGGCGATCGTGGTCGGGTCGTCGCGATAGGAGACGCTGGCCGGAGCCGCCTTTCCGCTCTTGGTGTCCCAAAAGCTGGTCTTTACCGTCAAACTGACTCCATACGGCGGGTCCGTCACCACGGCGTCCACCTTCCCGAGCGTAGGCAGGATTTCGAGGCAGTCCCCGAGGTGCAGTTCCGCATCGCCGATGCGTTCAATCCGATGCGCCATCACACCCACCCCGCCAGCACACCGATTGCGACCGCGACAACCCCCGCCCAGCCGTAGCCGATGGCGACGTTGGCCATGGCCTCAATGAGGCTGAGGCGCTTGCTTTGGCCTGTCATGCGGCGTCCCCGAGCAGCGACGGCTGGGTCGGCTTCACGGGCTTCGGCTCGTCGCGGAACATATCGCGCTGGCGGTAGGCGTCGTCGATCCGGCGGCAGGCGATGTCGAAGTAGCCGGGGTCGATCTCGATGCCGATGAACTTCCGACCCAGCTTCGCGCAGGCGACGCCAGTGGTGCCGGAGCCCATGAAGGGGTCGAGGATGGTGCGGGCGTCGGGGAGGAAGCCGAGGCACCATTCCATAACGGCGATGGGCTTTTGGGTCGGGTGCTCCTTGCCGTCTTTGACCGCGCGTCCTCTGGCGTAGTTGAAGATTCGCGCCGCTTTGCGTTGCGAAGACCATGCGAACTCGCAGTCCGCCAACGAGAACTCGCGCTGTCCTTTGTCCCAGACCAGCCACTGCATGGTCGGCGGGAGATAGTCGGTAAAGTAGTTGCCACCCCAGACGATCTGCTCGCGGCTGCAGGCGAGCATGAGGTCGAAGATTTCCCTGGCGGGGCGGTCCTGATCCCAGGCGACGTTATCGCGCCACTGGCCCCAGCCGTGCGAAGCGGAAAAGCCCCCCGCGCGCCCGTAGTCGATGCCGTATGGGGGGTCCGTCACCACAGCATCCACCTTCCCGAGCGTCGGCAGGATTTCGAGGCAGTCGCCCAGATGCAGGGTGGCGTCCCCGATGCGCTCGACCCGCCTGGTCATGCGGCCCCCTTGATGGCATTGAACATCCGCCGCACCGCGTAGCTGCGGACCAGCGAAACGACGGTGAATGCCGCGCCGATCAGCAGGTTGTCGGAGAGCGGCAGGTGAACCCCGAAGGCGGGGAAGATGGCGATCTGGGCGAGGACGGCGACGCCGTAGCCGATGGCGACGTTCGCGATGGCTTCGATGAGGCTGAGGCGCTTGCTTTGGCCGGTCATGCGGCGTCCCCGAGCAGCGACGGCTGGGTCGGCTTCACGGGCTTCGGCTCGTCGCGGAACATATCGCGCTGGCGGTAGGCGTCGTCGATCCGGCGGCAGGCGATGTCGAAGTAGCCGGGGTCGATCTCGATGCCGATGAACTTCCGACCCAGCTTCGCGCAGGCGACGCCAGTGGTGCCGGAGCCCATGAAGGGGTCGAGGATGGTTTCGCCGGGCAGGCTTGCAATATTCACAAGCCGCTCCATCCACTCAATTGGCTTCGCGGTAGGATGCCCATAGTCGCTTGGCATTGGCTTGGCGTCACTGAAAGATGTCGGCCACATTCCTGGGCGCTTCGGGCGGTTGCCGTAGTATAAGATCGGATGAGAGCAGCAGAATCCCCAGCGGCCTAGCCCCACACCTCCAGGGACGAAGAAAACTCCCATGTCACGCCACTCAGGATACTTTGAAAGTATGCGAGTTCCCGGCGTCACAACGCCTCGCTCCGCTATCGCCAGCGCCGATTCAACACGCTGGATGATGTACGCAGGATCATCATCCGAAAACGAAGCATAGCCGCCACGGCTCTTGCGGCCGTCGTTCTCTGTTTTGCCGACGAACCCGACCCCATACGGCGGGTCCGTCACCACTGCGTCCACCTTCCCGAGCGTAGGGAGGATTTCCAGACAGTCGCCCAGATACAGGGTGGCGTCGCCGATGCGCTCGACCCGGTGCGCCATCACACGCCCCCCGCGAGTATCCCGACGACGACGGCGACGAGCATCCCGGCGCCGAGCACGACGCACCAGGCGCAGCCCTGCGCGTAGCCGTCGGCCGCGCGGGGCGGCGGGTCGATCATGATGCGGTCGTTCATGTTCACTTCCCGGCCCGGAGTGCGATGTGCTTGGCCTCCCGCAGGGCCGCGAGCCGTTGCAGCCGCTTCCCGTGCGGGGCGCGGATGTAGGCGCGCTTGGCTTCGCGGACGGCGCGGATTTCGGGAGGGGTCGGCCGGCGGGGTTTCATGCGAACCTCCGGCGGGGCGCGTCGATGCCGCTGCGGCGGACGCGGCGCGGGATCGCGTACAGGTGTTCGGTGACCACGCCGTCGGCGACAGTTCGCCCGGTGGCGATCTCGAAGTTGCCGAGGTCGTACTGCCGCCACGCCTCGTCGAGATCGAGTTTGGCGCCGTCGACCGGGACGAACCGCCCGCGCTGCTCGGAGCCGCCGACGGTCCACGTCCGGGTGCCGACGATCATGGATGCGGGGGCCTGGATCATGCCGGCATCACCAGCACTTCGACGCGCGGCAGGTCGCTGTACCGCTTCATCGCGTAGCTGGAGACGATCAGGGCATCGTCGAGGAACACGACGCCGTTGATCGCGTCCTCGGCCGCCTTCTGGACGTTCGACAGATCGGGCTTCTTGCCGGGCCGCACCCTGCCGGCCAGGGCATCGTCGCGGCGCTTCTTCGGCCAGCTCGCGGGCACCGCGAAGAACGCCGACACCTCCATCGTCACGGGCACCGTGAACGGCGGCCGCCCGGCCATGGCGTCCATCGCGGCGACCCGGATCATCCCCTCGTAGCTGCGGGTTTTCTCCGGGGTGTAGTGGCCGATGTGCCCGCCGCGCAGGAACGCACGGGCGCGGCCCTTGCCCTGGGGATGGCCGGGGAGGGTGAAGGCGACGCCGTCCATCACGCGGCCTCGTGCCCGTGCCCGCGCGTCGCATCCTCCATGCCAAGCTGGGCGCGGTAGATGTCGATTTCCGAGCGCAACGCCGCGAACTCGGTCGGGTTCTTTCGGCGCGCCCGGCGCTCGGCCAGGACGGCCTTGATCGCCTTGACGTTCCAGCCCTCGCCCTTGGCCTCCTTGAAGACCTCGGCGCGGTCTGCGTTGATGGCTTCCGCGCCCTCGTCGAGCCGTTCGACGCGGGAGACGAGCGAACGCAACTGATCGACGGTGATCCCGCTCACTTCGCCGTCACGGGGCATATTGGCCTCCTCGCTGATATGCGCCGGGCCGCCCACGCTCCCCTGCCCGGCTGTAGGGGTGGAATGCCGCCAGTCCGCCGCCGGTCGCCGAACGCAGGGGCGCCTTGAGCGGGTGGTGGCCGCGTGGGTCGTCCATCGGATCAGTCATTCGGCGGCCGCTCCCAGCGGAGTTGGCGCCGCATCCAGATCACCACCCGGCCGGCGTGCCAGTCCGACAGGTCCATGTGCCTGCGGCCCATCCAGGCCGCGAACCGGGCCGCCATTCGCCTCACGGCGCAGCTCCTCGTTGCGTTGCAGGGTCCGCATCACCGCACCCCTGCCGCATCGAGGTTCCGCCCGAGGCGGTGCATGAACCGCAGCGACATGACGCCGGCCAGCACCAGCACCGCCGCCAGCAGCAGCGCGGCAGCGGCGATGGCCGTGCCCAGCGCGAGGGTGACGGCGAGGGTGGTCATCGCGCGCCCCAGAACACGGTGAGGCCGACCCAGATGCCCGAGCAGATGGCGAACACGTTCCGGGCGAACACTGCGTTCGTGCGGTGGAAGCCGTACGCGGCGACGACGTGCAAGACCGCCGTCAAGGCACTGGTCGCCGCAACGATCGTCGCCATCACGCGCCCCCGCTCTTCTCGTCCAGCACGGCGTCGATCCGGCGCACCGCCTCGACCGTGCGGACCCGATGCTCAAGCGCCTCGATCCGCGCCAGGGCTTCCGTGACCGTGCCGGACAGCGCGTCGATGCGCTGGCGCAGGATGTTCACGTCGAGGTCCGGGGGGATGGCCATCAGGCGGCTTCCGGCCCCGGCGCGTTCGTGTTTGCGCGCCGACGCGGCGGTCGTGCAGCGGCGATCCTGAGCAGATCGTCCGTGGTCAGCGCCTCCCCTGCTTCGTGGGCCGCCTGAATGAGCCCGGCCCAGTACATCGGCGGCACCGAATTGCGGAAACGCCACCCCTGGACCGTGTTCTCGCCGACCCCGGTCCCCCGGCTCACGGCCGGCAACCCGAGGCTGGTGATGATGTCGCGGAACGTGTTCATGGCGTCGATCATACCGTTTGTATTTTTCTGGTCAAGCGACTTCGATGCCCATTGTATTGCTCGGTGATGCACGGTGCGCCGCGTGCGGACGATTCATGAGCGGTTGCGCTGGGCTCGGAAGGCGGCGGGATACGACACCGCCGCCGATGCCGCGCGCGCGTTCGGATGGAAAGAGCCCAGCTACACGTCGCACGAAAACGGCACACGGACGCCGAAGCGACCGACCGTTAATCGCTATGCGCGTGCTTTGAATGTGACAACCGCTTGGCTAGAAACCGGAGAAGGCATTAAATCGTCGGCCAGACCTGTCCCGGTGGTGGGATACATAGGAGCCGGCGAGATGATCTTCTCTGTCGACGACCATGCGATAGGTGCCGGCTTCGACGTTGCGCCCCGTCCACCTGACGTCCCGCATGACGATCTCGTCGCGCTTCGTATCCGGGGGGATTCCATGCGCCCCCTTCGCGAGGGCTGGCACGTCTACTATCGGCGCGACGCGGATGGCGTAGATGATGCGGTTTGCCTCAACCAGCTCTGCGTCGCCAGGACGGTCGATGGCCGCACGCTGCTGAAAGAGCTGCGCCGAGGATACGAACCAGGCCGGTACAATCTCCACTCCTGGGCCGCCGGCACCGACGTGATCGAGGATGTCGCCCTGGCCTGGGCCGTGCCAGTCGTGGCCATCCTCCCGTAACCCCCCGATTCCGCGCGTCGAAACCCGGCGCGCTTCTTTTTGCATCGTCGGCATACAATCCGTATTGACCAGACGCGATGCGGTTTGTATTCTCCCCTCATTACCCCCGAGGGGATACCCAATGCCGTCGTACTCGATACACCCCGCCGCCGAACTGTTCCCGCCGATGAGCGACGACGAGTTCGGCCGGCTGATCGCCGATATCCGCGACCACGGGCAGCGCGACCCGATCGTGGTCCACCAGTCCGCGGTGATCGACGGCCGCAACCGCTTTCTCGCCTGCCAGCGTCTCGGCATCGAGCCCAAGGCCATTGAATGGGATGGCGCCGGCACGATCGAGGCGTTCGTCGTGTCGAAGAACCTGCACCGCAGGCACCTGAACGAAAGCCAGCGCGCCATGATCGCGGCGAAGCTGGCGACGCTGCGGCATGGGCAACGCATTGATCCGGGCGGAAGAAATCCAGATGCATCAATTGATGCATCTGCTCCGCCCCCCGTATCCGAACGCACCGCCCAAACCGAGGCCGCAAAGCTGCTCAACGTCAGTCGGCCGTCCGTTCAGCGCGCCCGCGTTGTGCTCGAAAAGGGAACCAAAGAGGAGATCAAGTCCGTGGAAGAAGGCGCCGCCGCCGTCAGTTCCGTCGCCAAGGCGATCAAGGTGAAGCAGGCGCCGAATGCCTCCGCCGGCCCGCTGAACGTCTCTCAACTGAAAGACTATCGGGGCCGCCGCTACCCGACGCGCCCGGTCGCCGACCGCATGGGCGGCGCGCTCGACCAACTCGACAACGCAATCGAGGCGATCGGCGCCCTCATGGGCGAGGCCGACGACGCCGGCATCGAATTCGACTGGGTCCGCCGGATGGAGACGGCTCGCACCGCGCTGACCCGCACCATCAACCAGGGCCGCCAGCGGAGTGCCGCATAATGACCGCTCAGTTCACCAAGACGCGCCACGCGTTCCTGCCGGCGCGCGATCTCCGCCCGCACCCGTTGGTGCAGCGCGAGTTCGACGGCGTCCGGGCGCGCTCGATCCGCGATCGGTTCGACCCCGACAAGTTCGGAACGCTCGCCGTCTCGACCGAGGCCGGGGCCTACTTCGTGTGGGATGGGCAGCATCGCCTGTGGGCAGCCATCGAAGTGCTCGGCCCGGACCAGAAACTCCCCTGCGAAATCTACGAGAACATTCCGGTCGCGCGGCTGGCGGACCTGTTCCTCGGGCGCAGCGACACGAAGTCCGTGCGGACGATCGACAAGTTCAAAATCGCCGTGCTCGCCCGTCGGATGCCCGAAACGAGGGTCGCCGAGATCGTCGAGGAACTGGGCATGTCGGTCGGCAACTCATACAAGGTCGGCGTCATCCGGGCGCCCAAGGCACTGGTTTCCATTTTCGCGCTCGGCGGCGAGCCCCTTCTGCGGCGCACGTTGCGCGTGGCCCGTGACGCATGGAGCGGGGACATCGACGCGTTCGATGGCACGATTCTGCGGGCTGTCGGCCGCGTCCTGCACCAGTTCACTTCCGAGATCAACGACAGCGATCTGGCGAACAAGCTGGCGAAACACGGCACTCCCGGCCGGATGCTCGGGGCCGCGCGCGACCACGCCAAGGCCATGAGCATCCACGTCGAGCGGGCCGCGATCGAGCGCGTCATCAATATCTACAACAAGGGCCGCCGATCGCGCGCTGTGGCCGAGCCGTCCCGCGCCTCCTCCGCCGCCGCCTGACCGGAGCCCGGCCAATGACCCCCATCATCATCCCCACCCCGCTGTCCGCATCCGACGAGCGCGCGCTTCCCGCCGCGGCCGCCGGTCTGTTCCGTCACCCCGCCGTGATCCTGTACCGGGCCGAGGCCGCGCCGAACGCCGTCCGGGTCTGCGCCCAGGGCTGCGCGGCGCGGTCCCGCCGGCTGCTGGATGCGGCGGCCGAGGTCGATCACCCCGGGTTCGCGCACGTCCTGCGCCTCGCCGCGCTGGCGGAGATTGAGTGGGGCGCCGCG
>ERZ869925.1184-NODE-1184-length-12715-cov-3.685940_pt1 | contig 12715 bp, 26 predicted proteins | sample MGYA00579311_ERZ869925 | MGnify/ENA primary metagenome ERZ869925 (study PRJEB32216, sample SAMN09231817) | wastewater metagenome | place: USA: Maryland | collected 2016-07-30 | study: EMG produced TPA metagenomics assembly of the PRJNA472060 data set (Reclaimed...
GCCAGGGCTTTAGCCCTCAAGGATTCGAGGTCGGTCATTCGTCCTCCGAGCAGACGGGGCATTTGATTGTGTCGCCCGCCACGATGATGTAGTTCACGCCGCATTGCTGGCAGTAATAATTCAGATTCATGATGGCCTCCGCATCTTTGCCCAGTCGTTTAAACTAAAACGAACTCCGCGATTAAGAGACACGTCACCAAAGTATCCATCGACGCCTGTTTCATATGTGTAACGGCGATACTCTTTGGCAATGAGGCTGGCCTTTCCAAACCACAGAGATGCGCTCCAATATCTGCCGTCTGCGTCTTCTCGCAGTTCGTTAATCCGAATTAGATCCTTCGGCTTCTTCCGCGCCTTGGGCTTGGTCATTTGGAGTCCTTCCGATACGGCGACCACGGGAACTGAAACACGCGACCACACGTCCCAGTTCCGAACTCGAATCCATTACGCCAGATTCTTAGGCGATAGCGCCCGAACCTGAACGTCTTTCCTATCGTTCTGTATGCTTGCTCCATACTTCTCTCCTCAATTCGTCAGCTTAAAAACTGCGCGGGCCTTGGTCACTTAGTCCGCCTAACGGTCCGTTTACCCCTGGCCCGCGCTCCACCGGGGCGAACCCCGGATGAACTTATTTACCGCTACCGCGACCACGACCCCGACCCCGACCGCGACCCCGACCGCGACCCCGACCGCGACCCCGACCGCGACCACGACCCCGACCACGACCGCGACCCCGACCGCGACCGCTCGAAGCCTTCGCGGAGAACCGCCTGGTTCATTACTTCTTTTCCTTTGGAAGATCGTGATTCCATCGAGCAGCGTCGATTACAGCTCCGCGACCGATGATGATTTCTCCCATCGGCTCAATCTCGTTTAGCGTTCCATTTTTAAGCGCGTCCGAGAAGCGTCCGGTATCAGCGATCCATGCAGCGTCTTCTAGAATGATTTCCTTCGGTGTCACGCGCTTGACCTTGCCAGTGTAATACAAGGTTACAGTGCGAATCAGGTACGCCTGCCCGACCTGATAGGGAGACTCGTGTTTAGTCTCTGATCCTTTTAAAAGACTTTGGATGTGCTTCACTTCTTTAATCGTCAGTTCATCAATATTCATTTTTCTCTCCTCCTAAATTTGGAGCCCCGGACCACCCGGAGCCCCTGCCCTTGACCACTTTTAGGGCGAAATTTTTAAACGCTGGCCGGGTGGCTTTAACGGACTCCCAGTTAACCTATGGTTACCAGCGCTCCAGTCGGGGTAAGCAGCGTAGTGACAAACCCCGAATGAACTTCATGACAAATCTGCGCCGAGAAAAAACATAACCGCAGCGATGCAAAATATAAGAATAATCGCAATCCGGTCCTCACGCCTAATCTTCATCACTAACCCCCATCTCGGAAAACCCCTCGCGGAATTCGTCTAAACCCGTGCCGAAACACCTAGGGCATTCCACGATATTTATCTCGGGAGGCGTCATGTCCGGGAAATATTTCTCAATATCACCGGACCCTTCACACCTAGGGCACGGTCTACGAATTAAGTCCGCCACCTGGCGCCGCCTCGAACATAGATGGTTGAAGTTCAGCAATCCGGCGCTTCACCGCTCGGTAACTTCTCGCGATAGCTGTTTCAGCCTTGGTTGGGTCGAGGCCGAACTTAACCATATACTCCGCCGCGTTTTTAGCCCACGGCTCGAGTTCGCCGATATCAAGGTCGGAGATTTTTTTTCCAGAAAGATTTCCGGAAATAATGAACTCATCGGGCGATTGTTTATCCGGCGATACGCCGATTTTAGTCGGCGTCTTTGTAGGCGCCGAGGCTGCGTTGGTTTTCGTCGAACCAGCTCTCGCGGGGGAATGTTTCGACGCTTCGTTCCCATCGTCATCTTCATCGGCGGCGACGTTCGCGATGGCCGCAATCCGGTATCTGCGAGAATAGGTTTCGGCGCTACCGAGTCCCTGCATGTCGTTTTTATTCAAAATCATGGGCGTTCGGTATTCGATCCACTCACCCGAGGAGTGAAGAAGTAACGTCGCGAGATACATTCCCTTTTCGCCATCCTCGACCGAGGAAGAAACTGAAAGGCCATTCTTCGTAAACGGGTCGACCATGGAATCAAGGTACGCCGAAAGCGATGCGTACTTGCTTTTGAAGTGGGGGTTAACGGAATCGAACGCGACCCCGCCGACCTCGGCTTGGGCCTTTGCGAGTGCAGCGGCTAGGTTCTTAATCTCGGGTGACTTATTCATGGGTACTACTTCCTTTTGAGAAACGGTTTACTAAGTTCGGACAAACTAATTCGAAGCGCGCGCGATACTTCGATCATGAAAACAAACGAAGGATCAAATCGCCCGTTTTCTAATTTTGAAATCGCACCCTGCGTGCAACCGCAAAGTTCGGCGAGTTTGGTTTGGTTCATGCCGCGTTTAAAGCGAGCGAGTTTTACGATAGTCCCTAGGTTCATTATTTGGTCTCCTTATTTCCTGATATTTGTATCGAGTTTGCTGAATCACGATTGGTTTAATGAGCCGCCGCGCGGTTCCCCGAATTAGAAACTGCGCTTTCCGAACCTTAATCGTTTTAATTCCGGAATCGTAAACGTCTTGCGCTGCCCGAAATAAAATTTCCGTATCGCGGGGAAGGTCGATGACCGACGTGGGCGCGTGCCCGGACGGGACGGCGACGGACGATATCCCGCGAAGCGAAAGCCAATGCGAAAGAAGCGTGGCTTCGGATGACTTTAAACAGGGCACGGCGTACTTAACGCCTTCTCGCGTATAGACGAGGTAGGAATGAATTAATACAGGTGGCATATACCCATCGTGTATATCGTGTTCGGGAATAGGTAAAGCCTTTTTATTCCGCCAGGTCGAACCTATTCGAGTAAGATATTGTTTACATGTTTACATATATAACGAGGCGCGATATGATTTATTTATGAAAACGAAATGCGCGATCTTAAAAAGGCGTTTAAATTATTCGGTCACGCTCGGAACATACGACGACGTACCAGCAGCGCTCGTTGATCTTGAATCGGTATGCGCATACGAAAAACGAACGACCGGTTTTCGAATGATTCAAAACGATGCTTATCAATATTCGTTTTTCGAAACGTCGGAAATAGGCGACCTGGAATTCGTATATACGATTTTAATTGTAGTAATGGAGGATATTTAAGTGAGTTCGATTCAACCGAAGAAAAAGAAAAAACTTAGCGACGTAATTTCGATTCGATTAAATAACGAGTCGAAGACTGACTTCGATCATTTGAGGAAAAACTTCAAAGAGTTTTCCGACTCAGAAATTTTGCGCTCAATTATTCGATGGGCAGCGATCGACGTAATGAAAAAGAACGCGAGGAAGAAATGAACAAATACACTAATGGCCCGTGGGTTTTTCGTTGGGATATTGAAAATAAAATTTATGTCATGGCTGGCCCAATAAAAATTGCCGACGTTGGGGAATCGAATCGACTTGCGAACGGTCGTCTTATAGCCGCTGCTCCTGACCTCCTGGCCGCCCTGAAAGAACTTGTCGCCCGATGCGATGGCGAAGAAGGAGTCGGTGCGGACGGCTCGAACATTCAAACCATCGCGGCACATGCGGCGATTAAAAAGGCGGAAGGCGAATGAAAAGTAAACAAGCTCGAATAAAAGCAATTATTAAATATATTGAATCGCTAGACGAGCAAAACGCCCAAGACGCTTGTATAAAAGAAATTCTTTTAATGATCGTCGATGAAATGGAAAAAGGCGAATGACATATTGCTGGGTTTATATTCAATCCGAGCCCGGCCTATGGACCGTAGGATTCTATTCCCCTAATGGGAAATGGCATACCGATTCGGATCACGGCTCGCGGAAAGATGCGGCGGAACGAGTGAACTATTTAAACGGAGGCGGGGAATGAAAAAAATAAAAGGCATCGTGACGTGCTTCAACGACGCTGATAGATACGCGTATATCTCCTCGCCTCATGCGGAATCGGTATTCGTTCATTACACGGCCATAGAGGGTTCGGGATTTAAAACCCTCACCGAAGGGCAGGAAGTAGAATTCGCGATTGTCACCGGACCTAAGGGACCGCAAGCCTTGAACGTTAATAAAATCGGAGTAGACCTTTATGACCCTCAATGAATTTCGGCGTTTGAATAAGGAAGCGGGAAATCATTGGTTCTCGCCAAGCACGATGGCGTTTTTCGAGTCGCACGTTCACGACTTCGATGAGAACAACGGGATTTTTATTACCTCGGAATGCGGACCGTTTGGAAAAGGACCACGCGCTTATACTATTCGCAAAGCAGATTTCGAATCCGGCCGGGTTAGCACTGTCGGTGATTTTCAAAAGTTCGCGACACTTTCGGAAGCGCGGACCAATAAAACCCGCAGCGAGAGCAGTAGTAGTTCATCGCCCAGGTAGCCGAATCATCAAGCAAGCCGAAGCCTAAGTAAACGGCGGAGTGGGATGTGCACTGTGGCATTGCCTAGCAATGTCGATGAGCACGTCTCGGAATGCAACCGGAGTGGATGACGCTTCTTTTTTCCCAAGGCGCGGTCGAATTTCTCCGGATGCGACATTATTTCCGCACCAGCTAACTAGCGCCTGGCTTTCTCCGTCCGGAATAATGCTGAGATCTATCGTCGGAACGTCGGTGCAGCCGAAAGCGTAAAGCCATGTCGCCTTTTTCGCGCGATGTCCGTAGCGCCCCTGCTCCACGTGGCAGACCCATCCCCCGCAAATTCCGCGCTGCCAATATCCCGGGAGCGGAGCGGGGAGATTAAACTTAGCCCACGCATCGGAATGAGCGGGATGCTCTAGCACTCCTCCGTAAGTGCGAACTGCTTTTAAAGCCGCCTCAAAACAACCATCGTCTTCGCCGCGTTTATATCCCCACCGTTTTTCAACGAGTCCTGCTAATCGGCACCACCTAGCGCACGGAGGATGAGCGACGACTGGATATGGGCCCGAGTATTTTCGCGCGTCTCGAGCTTCGTCCCAAGGGTCAACGCCGGGAAGATTAAAATAATGCCCGTCCGTTTGAACGAAAAGTGCGGCAATCATGCTCGGGAAACGGTTCCTAAATATCTTCCGAAGCAGAAAAAGCAGTTAGGGCATTCGAAATGAAGGACGCGGTACGTTTGCCCGTTTATGATGTGATCGGTGTGACAGACGACGATCGCCTTGTAATGATTGCACGGCTTCATTCAGCCTCCGGCATCGGCTTAGAGATATTCGAAATCAATTCCCTGATCCGCTCCCGCGCGATTTCCGGGGAAACCTCCGGCTCCGAAGGCCCGGCGATGGCGAGCTTGTCGGTCGGTTTTTCAAGCTCCGGCATGATTCGGGCCGCCTCCGATGGGGTGATTCGCCCGGCATCGATAGCGAGTTGAATCGCCGCCTTCCGAGACTCCTTGTCGTAGCCCCCGGATAGGGACCATTTCACGGGCCGTTTTTGCTCCCGAGATATTTTCACCTCGGCGAGGTATTGTTCCTTGAACGCCATGCGCGCTGCGATCGCGTCCGACCCCATTAATGGCGCAGCGAGTCCATAAGCCGTCGCCATTTCGGGAGTCCAGACCACAGAAGACCGCTCGTCGAGGGGAATCATAGCCCACGCCGCCTCGACGCCTGGGCGCCCGTCCTTGGCCTCGACCCGCGAGATGATGTCGGAGACCGTAGGAAAGCGTCCTAGCTCCTTCCTGCACGCCTGGAGCGCGGCTAATACGGCGTTAGGATCATAATCCGACAAGTCCTGCGCGATCATGATGGCAGCCGCTGGCGAGAGGTTTCTCCCGTAGACCTCCGCCATAACTTCGATTGCCTTGCCGACTTGTTCAATTGCTCCCATGGGCTTCCTGCTTTCTACGGGCAACCTCTGCGAAGGCTGCCTCGATGTTCCCGGCGTTTGTGACTCGGCGCTCAACTGTACGGGCATCGGTGCCAGTGATCGCCCGTCCCCTAGCCCACTGCGTACGAAGGGCTTCGGCGTCTTTGAGAAGCAATCCGACCGGGTGAAGTTGCTTCACGTAGAACGCGTCCGGATGCTGAACGTAGAATCTGGCAACTTCGGGAGCCTCTTCGGCGGGAAGGCGCTTGGCGAACTGCGAGAGTTTGGCGTTCACCGATGCGTTACGAACTGGATTGGCCCCGTAGCGGTTTTGGTATTCGTCCCGGTAGGCTTCCCAGACCGCAACCCCCGTCCCGGATTCCTCGGCCACGCGCGTGAGCGCGGGAAGTGTCCCGTCGGGTTCCGGCGGATTCCGTCGGGCCCGGTACCGTCCCGTTCGTCCCGTCCCGTCTCGTCCCGTTCGTTCGTTCGTAGCGTGCGGCTCTTGCACGCTGGCGTGCGGCTCTTGCACGCTTACGCGTGCGGTATCCGCACGTGAGTCATTCAATACCGCAAGTGTTTGTTTAAACACCATTTTTTGAAGTACTTGGCGAAGCGTTAACTCTGACACGCCGCACACATCATTGGCGTGGTCAAAAAACAGCAATACCCGACCAGAATTCTTCCGTGAGGCCATGGAAAGTATGTAAACAAGGGCCTTAAACTCTTCCGCCGACCATCTAAAAAACTGCGGGTCGTCGATTAGGGAGTTCTCAAAACGAAACCAGCTTGGACGCCTCGTGTCGCCGCGCGGGTTGTACTTTTCCCAATTCAGAATCTCAATTTCGATACAATCCGAAGTCATTCGGTTCCCCCCATTTTGTGCTTTACAGCCGCCGTCAGGTGATGAAAAACCAAAGACATTAAGGCGTCATCAACTTGGCGGTTATGATTCCGAATACTCAAACCCCGACGATCTTTAAATGAGAAAGTCGGGGTTTTTCATTTTAGATGGATCGCGTAGACCTCAGAGCATCCGCGACACCAATCGGCGTCTCGAAATTCCTCGGGAGTTTCGATTTTTTCGACGCGATCAATTATTTTAGCTAACGACAAATATGGTCCGCACTGAAACCGGATCTCCGCGTTAGTCGCAACGCGCTCAAGCCACCGATAAGAACCTATCGCAGCGCGATATTCGGTTGTCTTAGTTCCGGCCTTAATTTGATCAAAATACACCCGACGAATACGAAATAGGTATTGCATTAGACGCGTGTAATTGACCCATGGTTGGTTTTCGAGGCTAAAACGGACCCACGTATCGAAAAATATAGGTCGTAACGGTATGGCGCATTCCACCAACGCCACGACTGCCCCGGCCGTCGCTATAAACGGGCGCTAGGCTATTAACCCCGAGATCCCTTCTCTGCTCGACAAAGCCCCAGTTCGACCTGTCGCGTAAAAGGGACCGAAGAGTCGGCGTCGAGGAGAATTTTCCCATGATCTTACACATGGCGCGTCGCTTGAAATCACGACACGACGCGTTGAGAAATTTAATCCCTAAACCGAATCCGCAATAGTCTGGGTGAATTACCAAACGATTAAAGTGAAAAATCGGAATCGAGTTCTTTCGGATCGGAACGTAGTTCGAAAAGGCTAGAAATCCAATTTGATCGCTTCCGTGAAAAAGTCCGTAGAATACGTTTTTCCCGCCGGCTAGTTTTTCGCTCAGATAGTGATACTTGCTAAAATATCCCCACGAGTTTCGATCGCATAGCCGGACGTCGAAGCTAATTTTTTCTCGCCGAAGTAACCTCCGATTCGAGAATTCGGATTTATTACAGTCGATAACCCAGTCCGGCTCAAGCCACTCCAAAACGTCATAGTGGCAGCTTAGTAAAATAATTTTCTTACCCGTTCGGCGAGCCATCTTTTAAACGCAAAAACTCATCGCCTTAGCGACGGTACGATCAACAACCGAAGTCCACTCATCTAAAACGATGACAGGAACGTCCTGGCACATTGCTAGCGCAGCGATCGCGCGTGCCTGTTGACCGTTCGAAAGTGCAGCGATGGGTTTAATCCAGCAAGGAACCGAAGATAAACCTATGCCGTTCAAAAGCTCGGCGCATTTATCGTAATCCATAGAATCGGGAAATTGATCTATGACCGGCTGGCTTTGGTCGTATTTTATTTTAAACACGTTTTCGCCGAAAATCTTTTTCGCAAGAGTCGTTTTACCGCTCCCGCTTGCACCGACAATAACTCCGACCGAGTACGGAGAATCCAAATCTGCGGAAATTTCCAGTCGGTGAGTAAGTTTTTTCTCTACGTCGATATCGAGAGAGTCCGCAGCCTTTTTAGATCTAAACGATTTAGACGCATCGGACTTTAATTCTACGACATAATTTTGCATTCGAAACCTTCACCGGACAAACGAGTAAATAAATCAGCCTGAATTTTTTCGTTTGGAAGTTTCACGACGAGTAAAAATTCAGAGTTTAGTTTTAATGGGTCAACCGATTCATCCGCGGTTGGGTCGGTGAAAAACTCTTCCTTATATTTATCTAAATCAACATCGGCAAAGTGGAACATGTCCAGGTCTTGAACGCTTAAATCAGCTCCGATTTGGAAATTGAATAACCCTTGGTAGGTCATTTCCCCATATTGGGAAGTCATAGCTAAGACTTTTTTCTTAGCTTCTTTGATGGTCTTAGCCTGAATAACGGACACCGGGATTTCAGGGATTTCATACCCTTCGGCTTGCATAGTACGCAAAGCACGTAGACGTTGGTGGCCGTTTAGAATCCACCACTTATCGTCGTTATTCCAAACCGATACGGGTTCGGAAAAGCCGAGTTCTAAAATAGATTTTTTCAATTCAAGATACCGATCCACGGACAGGTCTTTCAATTCACCCTGAAAGTCGTTCAGTTCCCCAATCGGGAGGTTCAACTTAGATTCACATTGGATTTCGATTGTTTTCATTAATAGAAATCTCTCGCGTTCGAAAAAGTTCGGCAATACATTTCAGCCCATGAAGCCAGCGCAGACTTTCGCCGTGTTTATTTGCGTTACGATCGCCCTGATTATTTTCTGTTGGGCGCGAGCTCAATGAGAGTTACCGAGGAAGGTCGACTCAAAGACGCATGTAAAAAGCTTTTCGAGGCGAACGGGTTCTATTATCGCTCGGTGACGGTTGGATACGTTCCAGGAAGAACTAACCCCTCGGCGGGGATTCCAGACTGCGTTTGCTTAAAGCTAGGCCGAACGCAATCGCCGGTTTTTTGGGTGGAATTTAAAACTCCTAAAGGAAGGCTTAGCAAAGAGCAGGAGACATTTATCTTTGAGTGGACCTCTAGGGGAGGTCTGGTCTTCGTAGTTCGATCTATTGAGGAATGCGCCGAAGTTATTAGGAAAGTTAACCTTTTGGCAAGGTAGTTTCAAATAAAGGCGCGGCGTGTTATATAGCGCCCGATATATGGCGGCCGGAAAAAGCAAGCTACACGTTTGGCTATTGTGCGTGAACTGCGGCCTAGCCATGTCTAGGAAGAAAAGCTACGCGGCCAAAATCAAAAACCCGTCATGCAGCTATAAGTGCATGGGCGAATTTAATTCTAAAACTCTCGTTGGCGCGAGCAATCCGAACTTCCGAAACTTCCCGGCAAAAGTTTGTTTTAAGTGCGGAGAAAAGTTTTTTTCAAGAGCGCCCGGGAAAAAGTTTTGTTCACACCGAACAAGCCCAGAGAAAGCAAAGCCTCGCGAAAACGAACTAAAGCTTAAAGCCGTTCGCGGGTGTACAATATGCCTCGCCCCAGTAGCCAAAGGGATAAAGCGCTGTGAAAAATGCAAAGTGAAACCGTCTGGAAAACTAGAAATAAAAACGTGTGGGAAGTGCGGAGGTAAGTCATCTCAGCCCTTCAGGATCGACGGACCAATCTATTTTCATCGGCGTTGTAGGGAGTGGTCCGGAGAAAGAAACACGAATTATAAAGGGGGCCGTAAGGATCTTAAAAACCTGATTCGGGATAACCCAAGGACAAAAGAAATTAGGGTTAAAGTATTCTTGAAAGACGGGTTTTCATGCCGAATGTGTGGTCAAGTAGGGGGCTCGTTGCAACTCGATCACATTAAAAAGTTTTCGGAAATATTCGAAGAGTTTATTCGGATGAATTCAACAAAAACTAAGGAAGAGTTACACGCTATTTCAAACGAGCACTACGCCTTTTGGGACCTGAATAATTTTCAAACATTATGCAAGCCATGCAATTTCAAAAAAGAGCTCGACTACAGAAGCTTTAAAAGGCTCGAATCAAGACTCCGGTCGGAGCAAGACCTAGCCTTATAAAACCTTTTACCTAAGCGCGTCACAATCAAATGCCGAAGTGATTTTATTACGGAATCGGGTCATCATAGACCTAGATTCCATAGGGACGTACCACAAAGGAGATTCCAGATGGTTCTCTTCGGTAGCTCGGATCACCCCACGCAGTTTCAAATCAATTTCGCGATGCTCGAAGTCGCGGTAGCCATTCTCCTAACGCTCCCTCAGCTACCAAATGCATGAGCGCGGGGACGATATCCACAACCTATTATCGGCGGCCGGATTCTTTTGCGTCCCGGTCGCGTGCTTTGGGAAAAAGGGATTCGCTCACCGGATTGGTCTCATCTGCATAAAGAAATCCTCGGTGATCTTTTTTAGAATCGATCACGCAAAGAACGCGAAGACGAGAATCAGAAACAAGGCCGTCGTTGGATGGGTTGCGCACGGCGGAGAAGCGTTTGTCGTTAGTTCCTTAGAAGATGTTTCGAAGGCTTTGAAAGCACTTGGACTTGACGAACCGGTACGTGTGACTTCAGGATGGGTATTATAACCACAGGAGACATGACTGATGTCGAAAAATAAGATCACGATCGAAGAAGAAGAAGTCGCCCAGCCTCAAGAACGCCGCTTTCGGCACTCGGTGAAAATTCATTCCGACCTCTTCAAAGCATCGATCGAAGACGCGAAAAAGAACATGGCTTGGTCCGAAGGCGACGTGAAGCTCGAGAACGTCCCGCATGTTCATTTCTTCCGCACGTATGATTCCGACGGCAAGCAACTGAAGAACACGAACGCCGTCGCCGGGCACTTTCATGAAGTCGTGGTCGAGTTTCAAAAGGAAGGACCACCGAAGGTAATTTCCGTTTCTCCCGCAAAACGCCTCGTAAAGCGGAAGGTTCGCGGCAAGTTCGTACAGGTCGCCGAAAACCTTCCGGAAATTCTGGAAGACACGCACACCCACACGCTCGAATATATCGAGTCGAACCTCGTGAGCGCACGTCAAGCGAACGTCAACGCCGCACAGTTCATCGGTGGCGAAGCGATTAAGACTTCTCCTATGCCGGGCGTAATCGGATAATGATTGCCCCTTATCGTAGTCTTGTATCTCGCGCCTATCAGCGTGCGATTGAATCGATCGATATGGACTCCGGCCTTCGGCGTTCGCTTAAAGCAAACGAGCGAGTCCCGCAGTTCATAGACAATCTCTCTGGGGAGTTCACGAAGCTCGCCGCGCATCGGTTAAAAGTCGGCAAGGCACTTCCTGCCGATAAACATCTAGAATCTCTCGTGAGAGACTTTACTGAAGTTTTCATTAAAGGAATTCAGGATAAAGCCGAGCGGTCATATGAGTCCGAAATTAAAGCAATGATGCGGAAGCAAGCCGAGGACTCGCGGAATGATCTAGAAAATACGATCGCCGGGAAAGCATCCGGCGATTATGCGGACGTCTTGAAAGAAGGCGGCGTAACTTCACTCGATTCGAGGGACTACGATGGCGAAGAAAACGGGACGACCACTCGCGGAAATTGATCAGGACCAGTTCGAAAAGCTTTGCAGCATTCAGTGCACGCTCATGGAGATTGCGGACTGGTTCCGCGTCGATGACGTGACTTTAATTGCGTGGTGTAAGCGCACGTATAAACTACCTTTCTCGGAAGTTTTTCGCCAAAAGAAATCCAAGGGAAAGATTTCCCTTCGACGCTCTCTCTGGCAGGGCGCGCTCGAAGACAAGAACGTCGTCTTGAAACTCTTCCTCGCGAAGAATCATCTTGGGATGTCGGACAACGGAATGGAAGATGACGCCTCCGAGAATGAATTAGACCTCTCGTTCTCGAAGCGTGAAGACGTATAGAGCTTCCACCGAGCTAGTCGGCTCGCAGTGGGACTTCATTCAAGACGATCAGACGAAGTTCCTCCACCTATCCGCAGGGTATGGATTCGGGAAGACTCGAACGCTTTGCTATAAGATTCTCGACCTCTCGAAAAAGAACTTTCCATATCCCGGCGGCCTGGTCGTCCCGAGCTATACTGACTTTTCCCGCGACGTGAAAATCGCGATGGGCGAAATCCTAGACGAGCACAAAATCAAGTATCAGTACCACGGTGGAGAGCACTGGTATAAATTCCCATGGACTCCGGGGAGACTGTACGTCGCTACCGCAGAGAAAAAGATTCGCGGACCGAACTGGGGATACGCGGCGATTAACGAGCTCACCCTAATCTCGTTAGAGCGGTATCGGGAAGTCGCCGGTCGGGTCAGACTTAAGGGCGCGAAGCATCCTCAAATCGCATCGTCGGGGACTCCCGAGGGGATAGCGTCCGAGTACTATGAACTATTCGTAGAAAAGCCATGGGCCGGGTCGCGGTGCCTATACGGAGACACGCGGGATAATCTCCACAACCTCGAGCCCGGGTACGTGAAGGCGATCCTCGATAGCTATCCAGCCGCTCTCGCCGATGCTTACATCCGGGGTCTATGGGTAAACATGGCCGGGAATCGATTCTATTTTTCCTATGACCCGAAGGCGAACGATAAGCCGACCGAGGCTCAGCCTTATGAAATGTTCCA
>ERZ869925.1185-NODE-1185-length-12681-cov-16.807778_pt1 | contig 12681 bp, 28 predicted proteins | sample MGYA00579311_ERZ869925 | MGnify/ENA primary metagenome ERZ869925 (study PRJEB32216, sample SAMN09231817) | wastewater metagenome | place: USA: Maryland | collected 2016-07-30 | study: EMG produced TPA metagenomics assembly of the PRJNA472060 data set (Reclaimed...
TGTAAATACACACACTGCTACCAGAGGCCGTTCTAAGGCAAGACAAAGTAAACCCTTTTCGATGGCAATATCAAATTTGATGTGGTGGGGAGTTGACCCCGGAAGTGCGGTATGTGGGGCTTGTTGTTTACTCGATGGCGAAGTAATTGCGGCTTTTGAGGAACCACCTGAAACGCTGTTTGATCGGATAGTCAGCGCAAGCGGCGGCAATATTGTTGGCGTTGTGATCGAGGATATGTCTGCATACTCGAAACCATTGAGCAATGATGTGATAGATACCTGCAAGTTTATCGGCGAACTGGCTTATCGGTTGCGGCAGGTGGGGAATGTGTCTGAAGTCCGTCTTATAGCCCGTAGTACGGTTAAAAACAGGCTTTTTGCGGCGGCTCCTGACGTATGTATCCCCCGGATTGAGCGCAAAATGGCGGCTCTGCATGCACGTAAGCTGTCCAAAGGTGAAAAGGGGCTTATTAAGAAGGATGGCAGCATGCGGACGGCTTCTTTCCACTATGTTGATGATAGAATAGTGATTGCGGCGGTCAAGGAATTGCTCAAAATACCCACTCCGAAGCCCGGAAAACCCAACAAATACGGCCTGAAAGCCCACTCTTGGCAGGCATTGGCGGCGGTCTGGGCTGAATTGAATATTTTCTAACGTTTCAAGCATTTATTCAGTATTTTTATACCGAATTAGCTTGAATTCTCTTGTTTTTTTTGGATTAGTTTGGTTTTTTTAGAATGAATGTGGTTAAAAATTTGCCTCCGTCTCTACGGGGGCTTTTTTTGTTCTATAACAGCGGTTTTTCACTTAATTTTTTCTCCCCGGCGACTGCATTGGTGAGTGGTTGGGGTCAACGCATATTTGTGGGGGGCGGCCTGCGGAAAGGGAATTGAGAAACGGCGAAGGGGGGTAGGGGTCTGCGATCTGTTTGCCTTTTTGTTTTCAATCCTGATTAGAAACCGATATGGGCGGCAGCGTGCATAGACCTACAACATACCCCTGCTTATATACGGGCGGCGGGTAAGGTTATCGGCTATACTGGTTTGCCCTCTATGGTTAGGGATAAGGGGCGGCAGGGAGGGGGTGATGCTTGTTAAGCTGATCCCGGCGGCAGGGGTATGGCTCTTACCTGTTCTTGTTTGCTCTATCTTGTATGGGTTAAGGGGCCGGGGGGGGTGTACTGCCGTATATATATGATATAGGGGGGTAGAAGGGAATAAATTGGTTTTAACATTTATTTAACAAGTCGTTTGATTGTTTAATGATAAATGATATTATCTTTACTGCCGATTAACTACTAAAACAAATTAACATGAAACTTGTAATTGAGCAAAGCACCCCGGCAGATAACAATATTAAGGCTGCCTACAATTCCCTGTTCCCTACTGCTGATTGCGGCGGATTTGATCCTAAAAACAGTAATTCACAAAGACAGGCAATGGTTAAAAAAATAGCCGGTTATTTGCCTTGTTTTAAGGTTGGCAGCGGTTCTTCTCATGTATGGATCAGCAACCCCAAAAACGAAAGGTTAGCAGTAATTTATCTTTGATTTATCAATTAACCAGCCGTAAGGCACAAAAAACTACGCAATGGCAAACATAAGGTATAACAGAAGCGAAATTTTAGATTTTTCAGAATTGACCGAAAAACAGCAGCAAGATGTATTGGACTGCTATTATCAGGAAATAGCAGATGCGGAACAGGATAGTTTTGTAATTTTTGAATCCAAAAAATCAGCCGAATTTAACGCAGCTTTGCCATTATCCCAGTTTATGCGAATTGATGGCAAAAGTATTTGGAACGGTGTTTTTGGCACATCCTATTTTTCAGCCTACTTTATTAAATTGAGCAGATGCGGGACCGCTGCCGTTATTGCAGAAAAGTATATTTGACCCCCGGCCCCGGCTGGGAGTATTTAACCACTCAAAAAAAACACAATGAATAACTTTATTTTAATTTCCCGCACTTATGCGGAAGTAACCCCCGAAAGTTCAGAAATAGGCGATTTTTCAGAAACAGGTTTTATCACAGAAAAAGAAAATGTCAGCTTTTCAGAACTGGTTAAACTTATGGAAAAACATTACCAGCCTTCGTGTAGTCCCAATGATGGTGATCCCCGCACGTGGTACAGTACGGGATTTTACACCTCTGATTATTCAACCGGAACAGATAGAGAGGAGTCTATTCATTTCCACCGAGATAACACACCCAATGCCGCTAAATATTGGAAATTAGCAGCAAAAGCCGCCGGATTAATTTAACCCCTCCCGGCCCTGTAAACTATTTAACCACTTCAAAAAACCTTTAAAATGGAAACAAAATTTTCAATAATCAGCAATTTTCGTACTTACGGCATTGAATTGAGGGAAAGAAACTACCCGGCATTTGAAGGGCGTTATAATGCCTATGTTTCATGTTACGGCCAATTATCGGGTCAATATTTGGGGGCAATCCCGGAACCTGTAAAAATGGATATTGGCGAAGATCAGGACGCAACGGAACTAATCGCAGCGGCTGAAAAGCTGATAATGTCCGGGATATATAGCCCCGTTATTTGGTAACCCCTTACATTTAACCACTTATAAAAAGCCATAATGAAACAATTTAAAATATCATTTTACAAACGGCGCAGAGATTGGATACCATCGGCGATTTATTACAGGGAGTTTTCAAGCTGGAAAGAATTACAAGAATGGTGTAAGAGTATGCAAAATAGTTGTGGATATTACCGTTTTTTTGACGAAAAAATAAGCCCCGAAACGTATTTAAAAAATATTTAAAATACAAAAATAAGCAATGAAAAAAGCGACAAAAACCCCGGCACGTACCCGGCACGGTTCAAAATACCCGAAAGTTGCAACCCTCCCAGATGGTGCAGTTCCGGTTAGTGAGTTCTCTAAAATGCAGGGCTTTAAAAATCCCGCTTACGTTTATGTAAAATTTGAACGATTTATGGCGGGCAAGGGCGAAGCACCGGGGTACACTGTTATTAATTGGCAGGGGATCAACTTTGCAGTGCCGGAATAATACGGGGCAAAAAATCGGGTATTTCTACTCTTGTTTTGAATGATAACAGATATTAGCTTTGAATTATTAACCACTAATTAAAAATTGAAAAATGCAAACTAATTTATTAAGCCATTTACAAGAAAAGGCAATCCGCAGTCATTACAATACAAGTTTTTCACCTGAAAGAAGGGGTGAACAAATGGTTAAAGATTACGGCGAAGAATTAGCCAACGATTTACAGGAGTTACAGACCGGCGGGGCAAGTGAGGAAAATGTAAGCGATTACCGGCAGCGATATGAAAGGTATTTTAGCAGCTATTTAGGTGCAAAAAGTAATACATTCAGCGTAATGATTACAGGGGCGGCAAACTTTCCCGTTAGGCGGCATGAGAAAGCCAACCGCAGCGAACAAAGGCACTATGAAATTTTCAGGGAATGGAGGGTAAGAGCAAAAAAGGCAATTTTGCGGAAAGCAAAACCGGAAAAAACATTTTTATCTGAAATTGACAGGTATAAGAGCGAATTGGAAAGCATGAAGCGCAACCATGAAAAAATGAAAGAGGCAAACCGGCGTATTTCACAATCCCGTAAAACCGGCGAAGATATTAGTACCTATTTGATGAATGAATTGAATGTAGCCCCTCACATGATTAGCTGGACATTAAAATTTGGCTTTGGGCTTGCCAATAATTCAGCTAATATGCGCCGGGTTGAACAGCGGATAAAAGAAATGGAAGAAAAAGAACAAAAGGCCACTAATACCGGGCAAAAAGAGTTTCCCTTTGATGGCTTTTTTATCCGGTATAATTACGAAGCTGACCGGATTCAGATAATGTTTGACCGCAAACCGGAGGCCGCCGTAATTTATGAATGTAAAAGAAACGGTTTTAAATGGTCGCCGTCCTTTGGCGCATGGCAAAGGCAGCTTAACAGCAACGGACGATCTGCCGCCGAAAGACTTTTAAAAATTACTTTACCAGCCGTTTAAAAACCTATTTCTATGAAAAACGTCCTCTATTTACTTATTGCCCTGATCCTTGCCCTCGTTGTTGTGGGGGTTTTGGGGGATAAATACAGCTATTAAACCACTTAAAAAAAAGCACTATGAGCAGTTACAACCAATATAAAAAAGTAAGAATTGAAATAAGGCAAGCCATTAACCCTGCTATTGACTATGAAGTATGGGAGGCAAAAGATGGCGGCCATTGCATAGAACGAAATGCGGATGAATCCGATATTGAGTACATTCTTATGCCTGACCAATACCAGCAATTTTTAAAAGGCAAATATACCTTTACCGTAACTGCCAACGTACTGACAAACTTATTTTCATACTTATACTAAAAACACATAGCCGGTAATAAAAGACGGGAGATAAAGAGTACCGCACCGGCTATATTTAACCACTTTTAAAAATAACCACTTATGACACAAAAAGAAATTTTAACGGCGTTTAATACGCCTATTTGCCCCCTGCTGAAAGCATACGGCGGGAAGTTATCCGGCTTGTTTGGACTTGTTAAGATATTGCGGGGTATTGATGGCTGCAAATTTGAGGCGGCCAAAGTTGGGAATGTTGAACTTGTCCGGCATTTGCCTGATGTTTCAGAATTGAAAAGGGATAATACCCGGCGGCAGGGAGTGGAAAGGGCGGCTGAACTGTTCGGCCTGTTTCCTGAATGGTACACAATCACAGTAACCCACCCGGCGGGGCAGTATGTTTTTCAAGTCCCGGCAGGGCTGAAAATTACTGATGCTGTTTTTTCGGCTTGTGGCCTTATGCCTGAAACAGTGCAAAAAATTGAAGCCAAAATATTAACCCGGAGGCAATTACCAGCGGCTTTACTCCCATACTTCAAAAAAGCGGTAAAATTTGTAAGCAAAGACAGTTTGCGGCCATCTTTTCAGAATGTATTGGTAAAATATGAAGGGGGCAAAGTTTGGGCGGTTGCTACCGATGCCCACCGGCTTTATTTAAGCCCTGAATTTGCCGCCCCCGGTGCAAAGGATGGCGAGATATTGGTAAGCCCTGAAACGGCCTGTAAACTGGCTAAATTGAGGCTATCCGGCGAATTTACAGAACTGCAACAGGTGGAAGGTGATTTTTTGCAAATTGAGGGGGAATTATACCCTGAATTTACAGGGGAAAATTTCCCGGATTACAAAGTGGTGATGCCTGATTATGAAAATTACATGGCTTTTGACCGGGCAGAAATGATGCAGGAAATCAAAAAAGTATTGCCATCTGCCAACCGTTCCACCAATCAGGTATCTTTTCACTTAAACGGCAGTATTGAATTGTCCGCCCAAGATGTAGATTTTTCATTCGAGGCCGCCGGGAAACTGCCGTACATTAAAAAAACATTTCCTGATACTGATATTGCATTTAATGGCAAATTAATGATTGAATGCTTGTCAGTATTTAATGAAAAAAGCGTTAAAATGTACAGCGAAGGAAGCGCAAAAAGGTGTGTATTATTCAAAAATCAGGCTGAAACAGTATTGCTTGCGCCTTTACTCCTGAATTGTTAATTAAACCACTTTTAAAAATAAACCACAATGGAAGCTATAAACGAATTACAAGCCCTTCAGAATGCTTTAAAAAGCCTGAATTTAGACGGCTATTCAGTGCATCAAAAACAGGGAAAAAGACCTACATATTTTGTATTGGACGATAAATCGGTGCTGATAACCGGATCATGGGATTATGACAAAGTAAACCATTACATTTTTGGTTATGCCAAAGGGCTGCAAAAAGCAAAAACATTTGAGGCAGAAATTACCCGGCTTAAATCCCTGATCTATGAATTTGCCGACAAAATAAAAAGTGTTTGAGTGGTTAATCCCGGCGGCGGTCATGTGGTTATGGCTGCCGCCTATTTTTAAAAAAATTAAAAAATTACAACAATGAATTTACAAGATAATATTGACAAGCTGCCAAAATGGGCGCAACAAGAAGTAAAAGTATTACAAATGCGGTTAGCTGAAAAGACGGCAGACCTTGACCGCATACTACAAAACCCGGAATCTAATACCATACTGGGCAGTCCATACGTATTTGGCAATCAAAAAATAAAATACTTAAAAAATAATCAGGAAGTAACTTTTGTACTTGAAAATGGCAATATAAGTTGCCGTATTAACCGGGGGGCTTTGCACGTTACGGGACAAGGGGATGGCGAATTTTACGTAAAGCCGAACGTGTCAAATGCGTTAGATATTCACCTGATTAAAACGCATTAAATCAGCATTTCAAAAGGCTAAACTGTAACCACTAAACCCCGGAAAAATGAGAAACAAAAAAATTGCCTCGTCCAATAGTGTTGAAGGGCTGGTTAAATTGCTCAATCAGTTCTACTATACTACCACAATTAAAATAGAGGGATGCAATGTGTATAACTCTAAAGGGCTGATCCCGTCCGTTGTGGTAACTGAAAATAAAGGACGGTTTACTGCATCATTTTCAAACTAAAAACAAAACCTATGCTACTGACTTACCTTTGCCTCCTTGCCCTGATATTGAGGATTAACTACCAATCAGCCCGGAATGATAACCCGATGCACGATCCCGAATAAATTAATTAACCAATTCAAAAAAACAAACCATGTTAAAAAAACAATTCCGAATCACCCTTTCTGAAGGGGCAACAAGCCTTTGCGAAAAATTGGCAACAATGGCAGCCTATGGGAACGGGGGCAGACCTGTAACCATTGAGAACCTTAAATTGGTAGCTGATGCAAACCTGATTGAATACCCAACCATAAACGAGGGATGCACCGTTGAACCAATAGGGCAAAATCTTTTGCATATTGACCGAAAAATCGGGGCAGAATATAAAAATATCCTCAAAATTGAATTGATTGAGGTCATGGAACCCGAATTGCCCGCAGAAGAAAACTAAGCCCATGAAATACCTACTCCTGATACTGCTTATTTTTATTTGCTCATGCCAGCCTCAAAAAAGGGGGTGTGGGACAAAATGGAAGCAGACCAAAACATTAAAGTTTAAAGGATTTTTATGAAGGGAATCAGCAAATTTATTGTGGGGTTATTGTGCCTTTTGTTTTTGCTCTTTTTTTGGGGGCAGGTAGGCATGACCCTGTATTACGCTATTTTCGATTAGTGGTTGAAAATGCCCCTCGCATTTCTATGCAGGGGCTATATTTTAAAACTGTATTAATCAAATTAAAAAAAACAATGAAAAAGGCATCTCAAATTATAGCGGCTACTTTGGCTCTTACTGGCTCATTGCCTGATGTTAAATTATCGGCTAAAGATAGGAGGGAATTGGGTACGAAGCCAAAGGCAACTCCCCCACGGTCAATGAGTGATGAAGAATTAGAGTATTACAAAAAGCATAAAACGCTTAATGGATACCGCTAAGTCCACCGATTAAAGGCTGTACACCAAATCAAATTAAAAAAAACATTATGCAACCCAAAAAATCTTTAAGCGACCTTCAAAAAAAGGTTTTATCAGCGTTGGCAGATGGCGGCGTATTATATGTAGTGACAGAGTATTTACGGAAAACTAAAGTAATGATGTGTCGGCGTGGGGTTGATTATTTTCCTGTAAATAAAAACACTTTTAATTCTTTGTATAGAGAGGGGCTTCTTTACCAGAAAAAATATGAATCAGAACAGAGTGTTTACAAGCTATCAAACAAAGGGAAGAAGGTTGCCGGTAACATAGCCGATTAAAGCCCGTACACCAGATCAACCAATTCTTTTTGGGGGAAAATATCGACCTTATCTTTTCTCACGGTTGTATGGCTCCATATCCCCGGCGGCAGGGTCTTGGGGTCACGATATTCCCAAAAATTTTTTCGGTCGGCTTGCGTCTGAATCTTGAACCTGTCCATAAGGTAGGGTAAAAGCTGTTTTAGGGCGGCTATTTGTTCGGGGGTGTACGCCTCCCAATAGTCAAAGCCTCTAAAATTGAGTTTTACGGCTTTATCTTTTGGTATGACCTTCTTAGTGTACGTTAGCAATTCCCCGGCTGTATTGGGCGTTAATTGACCGTAGGAGCATATTTCAATGCCTATGGAGGCTTTCTCTAAAGAAGTTGGTACACCCTTACCTAAATGATAAGCCCAAAATTCAGGCGAATACGTCTCATATATTGTACCGTCCCTATCAATGAGATAAGCCGTAGCAACGTGTTCATGACTCGCCGCCCATGACGCTACCGAACTTGCCGCACTACCGCCTGCCGTGTGATGAAGTATGATATGCGTCTTTTTTTGTTTTGACGGATAGTATTGGTCAGACTTCAAAGGCAACTTTTTGATTTCAAGAGGCACTTCTATTGGCTTTTCTGCCGCAAACTTGGCTATAAAATTCCATATATTGAAACTCATAGTGGATAGTATTTTGACCCCTAAGTTACACCAAAAATCGAGTACTTCTACTCTTGTTTATGAAGAATTTTGAACTGATATTTGATACTTATTATTTAACAAATAAAAAAACCAAAGTATGACACAAACTGAAAGAGTTCCCATTTTGAGGAGTTCCGGCCTCACTTTGTACGGCAGAGTAGTAGACACTAAAGGTAAATTGGGTAATTATGAAGTGATTGACGATTCACGAGGGCATGAGGGTAATTACCAACTTTTTGCCGATGCCGAAACAAGGTATAATTACCTCAAATCGTTAAGGGATAAAAGGAACTGACGGTTTTACAAGTTCCGTCAGCCCCCTCTTTGGTTCGCATTAGCGGCAGAGGGGGTTTTATTAAAATTTAAAAAAATATTAAATATGAAAAAGAAAATTTATTGCTTTATTAACAGCGGCAAAGGGACTGAATGGAACCATGTAATTGCCTTATGTGAGGACGGGAATTGTTTGGCAGGTCACCTATCATCAAGTGAAGGGTGGGCGAAGCACGACATAGGCATCAACTCCGAATGGAAACACGAAAACTACAAAAATCATTGCCCGGAAGGTTACGACCTTATTTGGGTAGATGAACCCGAAGAATCAGATGAAATTGCTGCTGCCTATAAGTTAAATCAAGAAATCGGCGAAGCAGCTAAACGAAAAGAAAATCAGCCGGGAATTATTATTGAAACAACTGATTGACTGATTTTTGAAAAGTCCCATTACGGCCCCGGAAAAAGGTTAACCGTAACGGGGCTTTTTTATTAGAGTTTAAAGAAGGTGATGTAGATGGCGGCGGCGAGGGATAGGAGGTAAGGAATCCAAAGGTGTTTTCGAAATATTTTGAGCATTGCGTAATCCCAAAATCTTTGTTTGCTTATGGCATCTTTCCAACCTGTTACATTTTTTAATTCCGGCGTGGTATAGAAGTAAGGTTTTGGCGGCTTCCTGAAACGGTTAAGGGGGATATTGAAAAATACTACCCTGACACAAAAAGCGGCGGCTACTATCCACCAATCAAAATGGGTTTTATCATGCAGCCCCTTCAGCCATGCGAATAGGCACGCTATGCCTGAATAAAGTAATACATAAGCCCACTTCTTTAACTCCCGGCCACGATCTTCATTAATAATCTTAGCGTGAATACCCGCAAATATTACGGATATACACGCCAATACAAGCACTGTTAATTGCGGCAATATGTCAATAGGTCTGCCGTCCATTACTTACAGCCCCCGTTGTTTTTTAAGTCCATTTCGTAGGCTCCGGTATGCCATTTAAAATCTTCGTTGGCTCTTGGGGCAGTGCTTTTCGGCTCGTCACCGGCAAGGATAAAAGCATTCCAAAGATTACGCCCCGGCAATTCGCCATACTTAATAACGTACTCTTTTAATTCAGGATTATCTTTGAAGTGATAGAAGTTTTCATAGCAACCAAATAAAACCGTTGTATCGGCTACCCGGCCTAAGTTATCCAAATAGGTTACACGCTGCTTAATATCCCCGGCAGTAAACACAAATCCGGTACTACTTGCAAATGCCAACCCGATCAGCACAAAGGCAAGTACCGGCGCAAATTTGCCGCCAATATCTTTAATTGCGACAAGTGCCGCCCCAGCAAGGATGCCAATCATTATAAACTTCCAACCGATACTTGAATGTCGGCTATCCCAACCCCAAAAAGTATTAGTAACTCCCAACCCGCAAAGAATACAGTAGATACCGGCTGCTACCAATACCGCTGTTCCAATTTTCTTTCCCATATAAATTTGTTTATTTAGTTGACAAAAATACCGCCGCTATCACGGCCACAATTCCCCCGGCTTGCGACCACTTTCGTTTTCGCTTTTCTTTCTGCAACATCCCCTCAAAGCCTTTTACCTGATCCTTTAGCACTCCGACTTGATTTTCCAAATTTACGATTTCCCGCCGGTGATTGTTGGCTACTTCTCCTTCTTTATCTTCCATTAACTGTAATTGAAGCCGCTTTTCGGCAAGTTGGGATTCGGTTAATTTCAGCAGCGAATCAGTGTACCTGAATTTCAAAGCATCCCCGTAAACCTTTTTGGCCTGTACAACCGGGAGGCAGATAGTATCAATAGTTTGTGAGTGCAGTTCTAAGTTGCTCCCTATCCAAATTACTGACAATAACAGGTACTTGTTTAATCGCATATCGTATCGGCGTTTTTCGTTGTTCTAAGTCGTTTTCCCTCTGTAATGAAGATAGCAAAAGGCTGTCATACTTTACGTAAATGTAGTCAAGTTCTTTGCGGATTTCCGGCAGTTCCTTTTCGTACTGCTCCTGCTTTATTTGCGCCTCAATCAGCTTGCGGTCAACCCTTGCAGGTTCAAAGCATGACTTTAATTGCAGTGTCATTAACACGGCAATACCAACCAATAATATAGTATTAAGGTTTAGTTTCTTCATCTGCACCAGCCTTTTTTTTCAACCTCATTACGGCTTTGTCAATCCCAAACCCAACACCAAAACAGTATATCATTGAAATACTATCTTCCACCCCTGTCAGTTCTTTAAAAAACCGCAATGAAAGAAAAATAGTAATTAATGTGGTAAGTCCCGAATTAATAAACCGCTTTACGTTGTCGCTCCAAAAAAATCTCCAGCTAAATTCAACGGGAGTTCTTTCACTATTAGGATTGCGGGATGATGCCTTTATAAGTGCATTTAGCAATACACCCAAAAGAGCAAATACAAACCCGGCAAACAATACACCAAGCGGAATACCGTTTAAAAATGCCGACCAAAAGTCAGGATATTTTGTACCCATATAATCTCATTTTAAAGTTTACTATTAAGTTCTTTTACTAATTCTGTCAGTTCTTTTGTGTTTACGTTAGAAGATTCGATTTGATTAGTTATTTTTTCAAACTGTTCATCGCAATACGACTTAAATTTATTTACCTTATTCAGCGTAACGGAACAAATTAAAACAACGCCGATAACAAGGATGATAAAAAGTACCAACCCCCCGGTCAGTACAAATAATCCTTCGGCTAAGTCAAATTCGTTTTTCATTTTCCACGTTCAGAAAGTCTTTTTACCTCTTGCGACAATATCCCTACCTGTACTTTTAATTCGTGGTTTTCCAAATGCAGCTTTTTATTTTCTGCCTTTATCTCCGAAACCTGAACCCTAAGATTTTCCAATTCGCTGCTTAATCTGTTATTCAGATTTTCCCAAATAGTTACGGCCTTTTCAGCACTTTCAACGCTGATGCTATCGGTTTCGGCTTCGACCTTTTTTGTTTTGGCTTTTTCAAAACCTTTCCCGGCAAAAAAGCCGCCTATGACTGCCCCTACTGCCGCTATTATTTCTACAATTTGTGTTGTATCCATTTTGTTTCATCTGTTGCAAAGTGAACAATGGTCAAAAATATAGCCGCTATCCCTGCTATAATTTGAAATAAAATATTGTACAAATTATCTTCTTGCACAACCAAATAATTTACCCCAAACAAACATTCCACCACTGCCGCCGATCTGGATATTTTACAAAACCCAAACGAAAACGTAAACAACACAAGAAATAGAGCAAATAACACATTTGTACCTAAAAAAGTATTCAGGTAAAACCCGATAGAATAGTATAATTCTGGTTCTGCTAAAAAAAGCAAATTAGCCGCTACCTGTAAAGTAACAAGTAGAACCGGAAAATAAACTATTGCCAAACGGGGATACCTTTTAGTCATGCAAATATTGATTTATCGTGGTTTAGTTGTACCTATTGTGCCACCCCCAATGCTTGCCGCCGCCGCATTTGCTTCCCCCTGACTGTCATATTCAACAGCATTTTCCAACGTCCCAAATGTGGGCTGTGAGGCATTACCTAACCCAATTTGTCCCGTATAATACAGCCCGGTAGCCGGGTCTAATACTACGTAAGTTTGATCTTTTGGCATTTTATTTAAGTTTTTAATTGTTAATTAACTGACCGGCATTTTTCTCTCCATCTTTGAGTGCCGCCGATTTCCGACAAAATTAAAGTAAGGGTTGCTCCGGCACTACCTGTAAAGTTTGTGTTACCGGATAACTCCATACCTATATCCGTCCCGCTGTTTGCTGTACCATCTGTAAGGGTTGCTGTTGAAGTAAACAATAATGTTACCTCTGAACCGTTCTGCCAATTTGTATTAGATATAAGCGTAATTGCTGCCGTTCCGGTTATTTCAAAACTATTTCCATCAGCCCCAAGAGTAATAGCCCCGGCTGCACTTGCTACGTCTGCGCCTTGTGATAATAGAACTCTGCTATTGGTCATAGTCCTACCTC
>ERZ869925.1186-NODE-1186-length-12663-cov-13.362468_pt1 | contig 12663 bp, 27 predicted proteins | sample MGYA00579311_ERZ869925 | MGnify/ENA primary metagenome ERZ869925 (study PRJEB32216, sample SAMN09231817) | wastewater metagenome | place: USA: Maryland | collected 2016-07-30 | study: EMG produced TPA metagenomics assembly of the PRJNA472060 data set (Reclaimed...
ACTCTCGCGGCAGTTGCCCGAGCAAGTCGCAGTTGTCGCCGCAGTGAATCTTGTCTAGTTCAAGCATGGTCACTCCGTATCACCGCCAGCCGTATAACCCGGCAGTCCAGCGGACGCCGTGCCGGCGCCGCTGACTTTTGCGTTAGCGCCCATCGCATGAAGCGCCGCCACTTGCGTATCTTCAAGCCCTCTGTTGCTGGCCGCCGCCAGCGCGTTAATCACCGTCTGTATGCCGTGCTGGTAAATCTCGTAATGCTCGGCATTGCCACGGTGCCCGCCGCCGTAATCGGTGCAGCCTCGCGCAATTCGCAGCGCATCTTCAAAAGTCAGTTCCATTTCGTTCTCCGTAGTAGGCCGGGCGCTAGCCCGGCAATCCACGCGGACGGCTTTCAGCCGCCGGTGATTTCAGCGTTAGGCATTGGCCAAAGCGGTGTATCCGATAATTAGAATCAGGTCATACATGACGCACCTTCCTTCGCATCCGTTTTACCGCCGCCTTTATCTTGCGCTCGGTGTCGGCCTTTGTGCCTGCCCCGATCTCGCCAGCAACCAGGCGACTGATGTTTGACTGGCTCACGCCGCTGATCCTCGCCGCTTCGACCTGAGTCCCTGCCAGCCTGACCAGTTCGGCCGCCATTTCGTTGATGCTCATCATATCCGCTCTATTCGTGGTTGCATACATGGTAACGCAAAAAAACATGTAAAAAAAGGGTTGCATGTTATGCGTGGCTGCATAATAATGAGTGCATCGAAACGAGCAACCAGGGGAAAGAAATGGCATATCTTCATGCGACCATTGATGTAAATGGCGTAAAACTTGAAGTCATCGGCAACTATTTCAAAGGCGAAGACGCCAGCTTTGACAGCCAAGGCGATCCGGAATCCGTCGAGATCGAGCAAGTCATCACCGCAAACGGCGACGACATCGGCGACCTTCTTGGCTTCAGCGACGAACTGTCGTCGCATATCGAGGCGCTGGCAATTGAAGCGCATAAGGACGGAATCATCTGCGCTGCGCAAGATGCGGCAGACCGCAATCGCGAATACCTGCGCGAAATAGGAGAGCAATAATGCAACAGATCGAGATCAAGAGCCGCTGGACCGGATCGGTTATCAAGACCGTGGAAGTGGAAGACGACGCAAACCTGAGCGGCGCAAACCTGAGCGACGCAAGCCGGCGCGGCACACCCCATGACCACGAGCGACCTGTTCAAGAGCTATGGCCGCGTCGATATCGGCTATCTGTCCGACCTCGAATACGAGCGCCGCAAGGACATGGCGCGGGAGGCCGCATGAAGATCCTGACCGGATTCGCCATTGCGGGATTCCTGCTGGAAACCGCCGCGCTGCTGGTCAGCCCGGCGTTTGCCGCCCTGCTGGGCGTGGGTTTCTGCGGCTCCGTGCTGGTGTACGGCGCCACCCATGACTGACACCAACCCAACCACAACCGAGAACAAACATGAACCACACCGAACTGAACGACATCGCCACCCGGATCATCGGCATCGAGGAGCAGGTCTCCTCCCTGGAGAAGATCAAGGCCGCCCTGCAAGCGCAGCTCACCGCCCTGGTGGGTGTGAAGGAGGAAGGCAGCACCACCGTGCGCACCGACCGCTTCAAGCTGACCACCACCAGCAAGCTGAACCGAACCGTGGACACCGACGCCCTGTCGAAAGACTGGCTGTCCCTGCCCAAGGAAGCGCAGGACGCCTTCACCTGGAAGGCATCGGTCAGCGTCAAGTCGCTGCACGAACTGGAAAAATACCGCCCCGAAGTCGCCCGCGACCTCGCCGCCTACATCACCGTCAAGCCCGCCAAGGCATCCCTGTCTATTGAGGCGATCCCGGCAGCACAGCAGGAGGCCGCATAATCATGGCCATCAAACTCACCACCACGCGGCAGGCCGCGACCCTGAACGGGGTCAAGCTCTGCGTCTATGGCGCGGCGGGCGCGGGTAAAACCGTGCTGTCCGCCACCACCGGCGGAAACCCGGTGATCATCAGCGCCGAAGCCGGCCTGCTGTCCCTGCGCGACACCGACATCCCGGTGATCCAGGTCAACACCATCGCCGACGTGCAGGAAGCCTACCTGTTCCTGCGCGACAGCGCCGAGGCGCAGCACTTCGACTGGATTTGCCTCGACAGCATCACCGAGATCGCCGAAGTGGTGCTCTCCGCCGAGAAGAAGGCCACCAAGGACCCGCGCCAAGCCTATGGCGCGCTGCAGGAGCAGATGCACGACCTGATCCGCGGCTTCCGCGACCTGCCGCGCAATGTCTACATGAGCGCCAAGATGGAGCGCACCAAGGACGAGCAGACCGGGGCCATGCTCTACGGCCCGTCCATGCCCGGCGCCAAGCTAGGCCAGGCACTGCCCTACTTCTTCGACGAGGTGTTTTGCCTGCGCCTGGAGAAGGATGCCGACGGCGCAACACAGCGCTGGCTGCAGACCCAACCCGACTTCAACTACACGGCCAAGGACCGCTCCGGCGCCCTCGACCCGTTTGAAGCCCCGAACCTCGCGGCCATCGCCGCGAAAATCATGAACCCGAACCAAACCACAAACTGAGGTAACGCAATCATGGCTCAATTGAACTTTAACGCCGCCAACGTCCAGCCGGATACCGGCTTCTCCCTGATCCCCGCCGGGGTCTACACCGCTCAGGTCACCGACTCCAAGGTCTACCCGACCAAGAGCGGCACCGGCACCATCCTGGAACTGACCTTCCAGATCCTCGAAGGGCAGCACCACGGCCGCTTGGTGTGGGCGCGGATCAACATCCAGAACGCCAATCCCGTTGCCGAGCAGATCGGGCAGAAGCAGCTCTCCAGCATTTGCCACGCCGTGGGCGTCATCCAGCTGCAGGACAGCACGCAGCTGCACAACAAGCCGTTGCGCATCCGCGTGAAGGTCACAAAGGACGACCAGTACGGCGACAAGAACGAGGTCAACGGGTTTGAAGCCCTGCCTCAAGGCGGTGGCGCTCCGGCAATGATGACCCCGCCCGTAGCCACCCGCCCCGCCGCCATTCCTGCCGCCACGGCCAACAACGCCTACGCCGCGCAGAGGTCGGGCGCAGCCACCCCGCCGTGGGCCGCAGGACGGTAAGACGCCATGACCGCCATCCCTTCACCCATCCATAGCACTGTAGCCGCGATCTATCGCGGCTACGAGGAGCGGCGCGGCGAGGAGCTGCGCCCGCACCTGGGCGCGTCGCTGATCGGTCACCCGTGCAGCCGCGCCCTGTGGTACGGCTTCCGCTGGGCCGGAACCAAGAACTTCGACGGGCGGATGCTGCGCCTGTTCGAGACCGGACAACTGGAGGAGAACCGGCTGATCCGCGATCTGCGCGCGATCGGGGTGGAGGTTCACGCCTTCGACCCCGAGGGCAACCAGTGGCGGGTATCAGCCCACGGCGGGCACTTTGGCGGCAGCATGGACGGCTGCGCCATCGGGGTGCTGGAAGCCCCGAAGACGTGGCACGTCCTCGAATTCAAGACGCACAACGCCAAGTCCTTCAAGGAACTGACCGAGAAGGGCGTGCAGGTCGCCAAGCCCATGCACTACGCGCAGATGCAGGTTTACATGCACCTGACCGGCATGGACCGCGCGCTGTATCTGGCGGTGTGCAAGGACACCGATCACATCCACGCCGAGCGCATCGAGGCCGACCTGGTGTATGCCGGGCTGCTGCTGGCGAAGGCGGAGAAGGTCATCTTCAGCGATGAGCCGCCGCGACGGCTGAACGATAACCCGGCGTGGTTCGAGTGCAAGTTCTGCGACTACCAAGGCCTGTGCCACGGCGAGCAGATTGCCCTGGTGAACTGCCGCACCTGCGCGCATGTGACGGCGGCGCGGGACGGAACGTGGCGCTGCGAGTCAGACCATCCGGACGAACCGATCACGGCGGAAGAACAACGCCACGGCTGCCACCTGCACCGTTACAACCCGCACCTGCTGGCTAACGTGGCGGAGTACCTGGGCGGCAACGGGCGTGATGCGCAGTACAAGGACAAGCGCACTGGCAAGGTGTTCTGGAATGGTGACGGGGTGACTGGGCTGAGCAGCCGGCGGATTGCGGAGGTGGGTCATGCAGCTTCGCGACTACCAGCAACGCATCCTTGATGACCTGTATGCGTGGTTCCACCGCAACCCGGAAGGGAACCCCATCGTCAGCGCCTGCGTGGGTGCGGGCAAGAGCGTCATGATCGCAGAACTGTGCCGCCGCGCCATCGCCGACTGGCCGGACACCCGCATCATCATGGTGGTCGCCAGCCGCGAGCTGTGCCAGCAGAACCTGCTCAAGCTGTTCTCTGTCTGGCCCGAAGCCCCGGCAGGCGTACTGTCCGCCTCGCTGGGCGGCCGCGACACGCAATCCCAGATCCTCTTCGCCACCATCGGGTCAATCGCGAAGCGGTCGCACGAGATCGGGCATTGCGATTTGCTGCTGGTGGATGAGTGCCACAACGTGAATACCGCCGACACCGGCATGTACCGCACCCTCATCAACGACCTGCGCAAGTACGGCAGCACCCACCTGCGGGTCATCGGCTGGACCGGGACCCCATTCCGGGGTAATGGCGTGTGGCTGCACCAGGGAGACGCCCCGCTGTTCACCGCTATTGCCGCCAGCGTCGGGATGCCGTCGCTGCTAAAGCAGGGACACCTTGCGCCGCTGGTGCTGGCGCAGACCGAAACCCGCATCGACACCACCGGCGTGGGCATCAGCAACGACGACTACAAGATCGGCGAACTGGAGGCCCGCGCCGAGGAAGTCACGGACGCCGCCATTGACGAGCTGGTGCGCCGTGGCGCGGATCGCCGCAAGTGGCTTGTGTTCTGCGTCACCATCGAACACGCCCAGGGCGTGCTGTGCGCCCTGCTGGATCGCGGCATTGTCGCCGACCTGATCACCGGCAAGACGGCCGGCGGGCAGCGCGCCGCCACGATTGACCGATTCAAGCACGGCGAACTGCGCTGCCTGGTGAACGTCGCCTGCCTCACCACCGGCTTTGACGCGCCCGAGACCGACCTGATCGCCCTGCTGCGCCCCACCAAGAGCCCGGTGCTGTACGTGCAGATCGCCGGGCGCGGGATGCGCACCGCCCCCGGCAAGGACGACTGCCTGTGGCTCGACTTCACCAGCACCACCGCCGACCTGGGCGCGGTGGACACCATCAAGGGCCGTAACAAGCGCATCCGCAAGGAAGGCGACGCCGAAGACAGCAAGGCCCCGACCAAGCTGTGCGACGGATGCGGCAACGAGGTGCCTGCCGGGGTGCTGGAGTGCCCGGACTGCGGCTACCAGTTCCCCGCGCCCAAGCCGAACGTCTCCGGCGTGGTCAGCCGCGCCACCATCCTCGCCAGCATGGCGGCGCCGGAGCCGATCCGCATCAGCAATGTCACCTACCGCCGCCACAGCAAGGAAGGTTCGCCAGACTCGCTGCGGGTGGACTACTGGGACGGCTACAAGGTGGCGGCCAGCGAGTGGGTGTGCATCGAGCACCACGGCTATGCGCGGCAGAAGGCGCAACTGTGGTGGGAGCGGCGCACCTGCTACCCCTTCCCGCGCACGGTCACGGATGCGCTGGAGATTACCGGCGGGCTGCGCAGGCCGTCCGCCATCACCATTGTGAAGAACGGAAAGTTCCAGGAGATACGAGGCTATGACTTTACAAGACCTGCGGAACCGGAGGCAGGCGCTGGAGACGGCGCTGTCCTCGATGACGAAGGAGCTGGCGGAGATGCCGGAAGCGGGATGCACATCCTGCGACTTCTTCGAGAAGAGCAGCAAGAACTGCTCCCGATGGAGCCAGAAGCCGCCTGAGTCGGCGCTGGCGATTGGGTGCGATGGCTGGATCAATTTACCGTTTTGAGGGGTGAGAGATGAGCAAGCACACCACCGGCCCGTGGGAACACCGCCCCATCGGCAGCAAGGGCGACGTTGGCATCTACGTGCTGAACGCCCCGCCATCCTGCGGCGTAATCGCCCGCATCCCATACACCGACACCAAGCCGGTGCAGGAGAATGCCCGGCTGATTGCCGCCTGCCCTGACCTGCTGGCGGTGGCTGAGGAGGTCATCAACAACCAGGAGGCGCTGCCGGCTTATTTGGTGGCGATGGCGATTCATGCGGTCGGGAGGGCGAAGGGATGACCCGCCGCCTCTGGACCGACTCCGAACGCGCCGAAGTGCTTCGTCGTTACCCGCACGAACGCACCGCCGACATTGCCCGCGATCTGGGGCGATCAATCGGCAGTATTCACGGTCAGGCCAACATGCTTGGCCTGAAGAAGTCGCCGGAGTACATGCGCGAGATTCACGGGGCGCATATCGCCGATGCCGGGGCCAGATACAGGTTCAACGCCGGAACGGCCGCATGGAATAAGGGCATACCCGGCAGCACCGGCAACCATCCCAATACCAAGCGCACGCAGTTCAAGAAGGGCCGCGCCCCGGAGGAAGCGCGCAACTACCAGCCCATCGGTACGCTGCGCATCCTGGACGGCTATCTGGAGCGCAAGATCACGGACGATCAATCCATTGCACCGGCACGGCGCTGGGTTGGCGTCCACCGGCTGGTCTGGGAGGCCGCCAACGGGCCAATCCCCAAGGGTCACGCCGTTGTTTTCAAGCCCGGCATGGCCAGCACCGACGTTGACGCCATCACCATCGATGCCGTCGAGCTGATATCCCGCGCCGAGCTGATGCGGCGCAACACCCGTCACAACCTGCCGCCGGAACTGAACGCGCTGATATCAACAAAAGCGCGACTGACGCGGCTGATCAACGAGCGAGAGAAAGACCATGAGCTACAAGATTGAAGACCTGCGGAACACGCTGATCGACATGATAAAGACCCTGAACGACAAAGATGCGGTTGTTGACCTGGATCGCGCCAAGGTCGCCGCCGAGTTGGCGCAAGTGGTGGTAAACAGCGCCAAGGCCGAGGTGGATTTCATGCGCGTCACCGGCGGCACGGGCAGCGGGTTTATCGAGAACACCGGCCGTCGTCCGGCGCTGAAGGCGGTCGGGGAGGATGCAGCATGAACGTCTCCATGCACCTGCACGACTGCAAGACCAACGAGAAGCGCTGCGCCAGCGCCAGCCTGATTGCCGAATATGAGAGCCGCAACGGCCCGGTTACGACAATCCCGCCCCAGCGCCGCGCGCCAGACACCCGCGTGGATCTGGTAATCCGCGCCGATGTCGAGCAAAAGACCAGCGCGCCGGAGTTCAAACGCCGTCGCTGTCGGCCAAAAGGAAGCAGCGTGTCGGCACCGGTGGCCATGATCCACGACATCATGGCGAGGATGGAGCGGTCAGGAGTCAGGCAGAAGCAGGTGGCCGACGCGATGAACGTCGGTCATACCTACATCAGCAACATCATGAACGGCTATCACAAGGCCTCGCCAGCCGTTGCAGCGCGGATATTGGCCGAGGTGATCAAACTGGAATCAGCACCACCGCTGCCGATTGTGCGCGGTCGCGGATACCCGAAATGGGCTGAGCGCGAAAACATGCTGGAACTGGCAAAGCGGTATAGCCTGGTTGCCCGCGAAATCGGCAGGCAAAGCGGCGTCAAACCCGCATCGCGGGCAGCCGAGTATCTGTCCGGACGCAAGACGCCGCACCCTGATCTGGCCCGATCAATGGAGAGAGTGATTATCATGATGGTGGAGACCGTGAAATGACCGACCGTATCCGCGCCGAGTTTGAGCTGTTCGCGCAAAAACAGGGATTTACCGACCTGACGCATAATCTCGGCCGCTACAACCGCGCCGTGGTGCGATGGATGTGGGAGGCGTGGCAGGCTCAGAATGAGCGCGTAGCTGACATGGCGGCAGCACTGGAACGCAGCTACAAGCGCAGCACCGACCTGCTGAAGCAGTGCCGCGACCACGACACTAGACGCGCTGCTGCCGTGACGCTGGCTGCTGGACTGGCCGCAGAGGTTGAGCGGCTGAACGCAATCATTTCGCATCTGTCCGTTGAGGGTCAGGACGCGGTGGAGATGTGAGATGACCAACGCCTGAGTTAAGCAGCGAAGCGGCGTCGGATTGAACGGCTTGTTAGGCGGCAAACTAAACTAAACTAAGCAAAGGAAACACCATGAGCATACCAGGAATCATCATTGCACCGGCTGATGAGAGTTTGGCCGAGACCATCGCCAAGATGGACAAGATCATGCAGGAATGGACGATGAGCGCCGCGCGCGGTGAGTGCGCATGGGTGTGCGCGGACTGCTGCTGCACCTTCCCCAAAGGAATGCCTGACGCTTGCACGCACGGGCACCAAAACTGCTCCGACATCATCAAGCGCGACAAGGAGAGCGCGATTCGCCTAGTGACGCCTAACGCAATAGGTAACAGGCCGCCGCGTGACGGCGATTGATCGAAGTGCGGCGCTTACCGGCGGTCCTGTTGACCGACGGGTTGGGCGGCAAACGGGCACCAACAACGAAAGGACTGACAAATGAGCATGTGCATCTACCACGGCAATTGTGCCGATGGCTTCGGGGCCGCATGGGTTGTTCGCAAGGCGCTCGGCGACATTGACTTCCACCCCGGCAAGTACCAGGAGCCGCCGCCCGACGTGACGGGCAAAGACGTGGTGATGGTGGATTTCAGCTACAAGCGCCTGGTGCTGCTGGAGATGGCCGAGAAGGCCAACAGCATCTTGATCCTGGACCACCACAAGACGGCGGCGGAGGACTTGGTTGATCTGCCGGCAAACGTGACGGCGAAGTTCGACATGGGCCACAGCGGCGCAATGCTGACGTGGGAGCACTTCTTCCCCGGACAGGAACCGCCGCCGCTGTTGCTGCACATCGAGGACCGCGACCTCTGGCGCTTCGCGCTCCAGAATACTCGGCAGATTCAAGCCAACATCTTTTCGTTCCCCTACGACTTCCAAGTGTGGGACACGCTGATGGCGACCGCGCCGGCTGCGCTGGCGACCGAAGGCGAGGCCATCGAGCGCAAGCACTTCAAGGACATTCGGGAACTGCTTGGCGTGACGACGCGGGACATGGTGATCGGCGGCCACCGCGTTCCGGTGGCGAACCTGCCCTACACGATGAGCAGCGATGCAGGGCACGAACTGGCGAAGGGGAGACCGTTCGCGGCCTGCTACTGGGACACGCCGGAGGGCCGGGTGTTCAGCCTGCGGTCGAGCGACGACGGCGCGGACGTGGCCGAAGTGGCGAAGCAGTACGGGGGCGGCGGGCATCGCAACGCGGCAGGGTTTCGCGTGAGCTTCGCCCAGGCGCAGGCGTTCGAGATTTGACGCCCAACGCATAGCTAAGGGGCGCGCGGCTTTTCGCGCGTCCCGCTTGAGCGCCGGGTTAGGTTCCGTGGTTGATAACGAAACACAAAATAAATGTAAAAAGTTCTTTACTATCGTTTGATTGCGCACTACAATAACTACATCAACTCAACAAACGAAGGAGAAACAAAATGAGCAACTACCAAGCACGCATCACCAAGACCGCAGACGGCAGCTTTTACGCTCTCATCGTTCGCATCGACCGAGACGGCGAAGAGAACGTGATTCACGGATACAAGGGCCGTCACTTTGCAACCGTTAAGGCGGCGGAAAAATCGACAGCGACCTACCTGGCAAAGATTGCAGCATGAGCGAAACAAAACGAGGCGGCCCCGGAAGGGGCCAAGGCAGAAAGCCGGTGAAGCAGGGAGAAGAAACGGTCACGCTCTCCCTGCGCGTGACTGTGGCGCAGCGTGAGAAGCTGGCACGGCTAGGCGGTGCAGAGTGGGTGCGGCAGCGCATCGACAAGGCCCGTGAAACATAACTCCATTTAGGCGACACCTGTCGCCTAAGCATTTACGCCGTCACCATGACGGCAGAACGAGTAAAAAACGAGGAGCTTTGAACATGACAACAACAGCATGTGATGACCAGTTCAGCGCCGAGCCGGAGCCAGTGCGTCAACCGTACGACACCGGTTCAATCCTGCGCCGGAACGTGGCTGACCTTGAGATTGCGCTGAAGCAACAGACGGATCGTGCCGAGGCCGCCGAGGCTGCGCTGCTGGCGTCAGAGGTCGAACGGCTCAACGACGTAATAGCGCGACTGGCCGCAGAGGGCCAGGATGCGCAGGAGATGTGAGATGACAGAAGTAACGATACTCCCAGATGGCAGCGCATTTTTCATTGCCTCTTTGCCGCTCCCAGAAGATCACTGGCTATATACACCACCCTGCGAAGAATGGGACAGCGAACGCGATACCTGTGCGGATACCCCGCATCCAATCCTGACACATGCTCAGCGTGATGCCGTTGTTGCTGCTGTGCGTTATGCACTTCGCGGCGCAACAGGATGCGGAAAAGATATGGATTTTGATCCAGATGCATTAGTGATGAATGCCGTGTACGCCTTGTGCGGACCATTCGGTCGTATATGCGCAAATGAACCAGACCTTCCAGATGACTGCCCAGAGATACCGACATGCACGAAATAACCCTCAGCGACGCCATGTCGCTTGCGCGCGGTGTAAAGAAAGCGGCGGCTGAAGGCCGTGATATTCCGCTGGTTGCAATGGCTGCGGCGAAGTTGTCAGATGAACTGGAAAGTTTGCAGGCCCATGCCAAATCCGCAGAGGAAGAACTACGGAAGACGCGGGAGCAGGAGCCTGCGTGGATGATGCACGAGAACGGAACGCTGTGGAGTCCGAAGTTGGCACTTCCGAAACTGCAACCTGAGCTGTTTACAGCGCTCTACGCCCGCCCCGTCCCCGCTAATCCTATCGATTTCGATAGGATTAAAACCGTGCCTGCCATGCCGACCGACGAACAAATTCATGCAGCCTACCGCAAGGCATTAGGCCAAAGCATCCGTGAACGCGACATGCCAGAGATTCGCAAGTTTTCTCATTCCCTGCTGCAATCCGCCGAGGTGAAGAAATGACAAACTATCGTGTGGACTGCAGCCCCCTTACCGGCACCATCTACGCCGGCACCGTCCTCAAGGACGGCCAAACCTGGGGTGCAAACAAGACGGACGTTACTGGCGCTGCCATTGGTGCCGTCTGCGAGCATGTGATGCTCAATGGGGGCGAGGTGCAGGTGAGCCTGAACGGCAAGCCCAAATTCAAGATTATTGTTGAGGGGGTGTGACATGAAAAAGCGCGAACTTAAAGCCACAATCGATGCAGTAGGTGCAGAACGTATGGTCAAAGTAGCCAAGTGGCTGGCGGGGGTGGTGGAATGAACGCAAAAGAAGCATTTGCAGCGTACGAGGCCGCCATCCTCTCCCTGATCCAGCAGCGGGATGAATTGCTGTCGGCGCTGAAGCGTATAAAGGCCAACTTGATGCACCAAAGGCTGTGCGGACAGTCCGCTGGCCTTCTGCACGCGGCAATACAGGCCGAAGGTGACGCGGAAGAAGTCATCGCCAAGATTGAGGAGTGATCATGCCTACCGATCCGATGTGGTGCTTCGAGAATTATGGCGAGGCAGCCGAATATATAGATCAACTGGAGAAGCAGCGCGATGAACTGCTGTCGGCGCTGAAAGAGGCGCGTGAACTGGTTGAGGACTGGGGCGCGTACGCCCCGGCCTACATGCAGGAAAAGCATGACCTTGAGGGTGATATGAACAAACTGGATGCGGCCATCGCCCGCGCGGAGGCACCATGACCATATCACTTCACCTCCACGGCATCCGCGACCACGACACGCGCCGGGCCGCAGCCGTGGCTCAGGCTGCATCACTGGCCGCAGAGGTTGAGCGGCTGAACGCAATCATTTCGCATCTGTCCGTTGAGGGTCAGGACGCGGTGGAGATGTGAGATGAGGATGGAAAAATGAAAATCGACGGGTATGACGCGCTCGACAGCTCATGCAAGAAACGGTGGTGCTGGAGCCCCGGCAACTACCAGCACCGTGGCGCCTGCGGATCGGGCGGCAGCCGTAACACCGGCATGACGACGCGCTGCTGTCTGGAACGGGCATATCGCGGCTGCCCCGATCCTGTGCCGGAACCTGGGGCGCCGGCACCGTGGGATGAAGTGACGCCCAACGCAATAGCTCTGGCACAGCCGGGGCGAAAGGAGACACCGACACCATGAAAGACTCACCCGCCCCGGCTGTTGTCCAGCAGCGACTTGTTCGGCCCGAGTTGCGCTTCAAGTCCGCAACGAACGAATGGCCGACACCTGACAGCCTATGGAAGCCACTGGATGACGAGTTCGGCTTTACGCTCGACGTGTGCAGCACCCACGAAAACGCCAAGTGCAAGAACCACTTCACGCTGGCCGAGGATGGACTGAAACAGCCGTGGGATGGCGTGGCGTGGATGAATCCGCCATACGGTGCGCAACTCGCCCGATGGGTCAAGAAGTGCCACGACGAAGCCAAGCGCGGCGTGCTGGTGGTCGGACTTATCCCCGTGCGCTCGAATACCTCATACTGGCATGACTACATCATGGGCAACGAAATCCGATTCGTGCGAGGATACCCGAAGTTTGGGAACGCCAAGCAAGGACTGAAAGCGCCCCTCGCTGTCGTGGTGTGGAGGCCGAACTCCATTTAAGCGACACCTGTCGCCTAAACATTTACGCCGTCACCCTGGCGGCAGAACATGTACACGAAACGAGGAGCTTTGAACATGACAACAACAGCATGTGATGACCAGTTCAGCGCCG
>ERZ869925.1187-NODE-1187-length-12662-cov-4.502737_pt1 | contig 12662 bp, 18 predicted proteins | sample MGYA00579311_ERZ869925 | MGnify/ENA primary metagenome ERZ869925 (study PRJEB32216, sample SAMN09231817) | wastewater metagenome | place: USA: Maryland | collected 2016-07-30 | study: EMG produced TPA metagenomics assembly of the PRJNA472060 data set (Reclaimed...
CCACCGATACGGACTCAGCTACAAATAATAACTTGATAAATGCAGACCAATGTAACTTATTAAATAGATTAGAGGAACATTTTCAGAGGAAAACAGCCCCCAAAACTAAAAAAGACCAAGAAAAACTTATAAAAGCACTAGATATAATAAGTTTAGTGTTAGAACCTAAAAATTGTAATAACCTATAAACAAATATGAAGAATAAAATAATTAAATTATTAGGAGGATTTACAAAAGAAGATATTGCAAAATATAATGCTGAAATATTAAACCAATTTCAACAACAAGGCACAGCAGAAATGCCAATGATAGCTTATGATGAAAGGGTTTGTTTAATACCAGCAATAGAAAAAGCAATGGATAAATTAATTAAATAACTAAATATGACCCCTTATACAAAACTACAACAAATAAAAGATTTGTTATTAATTCCTTACGAAAAAATTGAATTTTACTTTGCCGATAAATGGTTAAGAAAAACTTGGAGTGGAGCTGTTCCTGAAAAACATAAAGACAGCAATAAAATATATTGGGAGGAAAGGTTTGATAAAAAAATAATGCCAGAAGTAAGAAAATCTGTAGCTAAATATGGTAGCTTTTACAACTCCCCAAGCATTGACCCAAGAAATAAAGATATTGATATGAGAAATGTGCTAGTGGACGGAACTTCATTAGTGTCTAGTAACCATACATACGACCTTCAAATTAAACTAAAACAATTCATAGCTGAGCAAATAACCCTAGCAAGAGCAGAAGAAAGAAAAAGAATAGTAGAGGAGATAGAGGAAATTATCAAAATAAACACTAGAGGTAATCCTTTCCCTACAGTTGAGGAATCAGTGGCTAGATATATACTTAATAAAACAAAATAAATATGAAACAACTAACTCTACCTATAACTCTCCTAATAATGTTATGTCTAATAGCATATAATATTACAAGAGCAGGAGATGAAGAAACAGCAAGTGCAGTATTAGGAAGAACACCGCCAGAATTTAAAACAGTCTACGAATATCCCCTAATGCACCGAGACGGCTCAAAACTACCCCTAAAACTAATAGAAATAAAGAATCCTTGTACAGAACTAAAAGACATAGGGAAAGTATGTCTAGGAGGTTTTACAACCAATACAAGCCAAGATAATACAAACGGCGAGTACTTAAAAGATACTCAAGAAGTAATACATCTAACATTTAAGAAAGGAAAGAAGCCTACAATTAGAATGGAAGAAACAATTCATGAGCAAAATCATACATGTATATACCATTATTTGAGTAGAGAAGACTGCAAAACTAACTGGAGGTACTCAGAATGCACAGAAAAAATTGCGTACTGTCAACAAGAACTGTATAAACAAACAGTACAATTAGAAAAACTTAAATTAATAAAAATAGAATACTAATGTTATAATATATATATGTTTGAAATCAATGAATTAAAAAACCTATCAGTCCTCCTCCAACAAGGTAAATGGACAATATCAGCCCAAGAATCAGCTGTATTACTAAATCTAATTAATAAAATTAATGAGGAAATTAAAAAGCTAGAAAATCCTACAGAAGAAACAAAATAATAAGATATGGGAGGAATAACTGTAACAACTAAAAATATAGACAAACTAATTGCTTCTTTAAGAAACACTATTAAAGTTACAAATACTTATGCTCAATCCCATTTTATAGTTCCAAGATGCAAAAAGGTTTTAAGTAAAAGATATAACAAAAAAGGTAGACCTAAAAAAAGTGATTATGACTTCATAGAAATAGATTGGAAAGATTTAAAAGAGAAAATTAAAACGAAATAATATGAGAAAATTAACCAAACAAGAACAAATAAAGAATAGAGAAAGAAACAGAGCCAATAAACTATCAAAAAGGTCTCCAATCTATAAGGCCTAGACAATCACCTAAAAAGAAAGTAAAATAAAAGAATGGAAGAAAGACAAGCTAACCAACATACAAGCGACCCTAGAGAACAAATAATGTGGGATATCTATGTATCAAACATGGCTAAAGGTATAGAAAATGCCTACCAAGCAGCAATAGAGGCAGGCTATGCAGAAGACACAGCTAAGAATATTACGCTAACTGGTTGGTATAAGGAAAGAAAAGATAAATTAAGAAGAAAAGAAATGCTATCAAAAGCTGAGAAAGTATTAGATAGAACTCTTACTTTAGAACCTGTAGATGAAAAAGGAGAAATCAAAGTAGATTTACTAAGAGTACAAACAGATGTAGCGAAACACATAACTAAAACACTAGGTAAAGATGAAGGGTATAGTGAAAGACAAGAACATACAGGTAAAGACGGTAAAGACTTAACAATATCATTTGACCCCTCATTTAAGAAATAATAAATATGAAAAAACCAAAGATGTATTTAAGACCAACATATGCTGAAAATTACATAATAGAAATTAAAAACAGGCTAACTTCTTTTGCATATGCGGGGACAGAAATTACCCTCAAAAAAAGAAAATATAAAGGAAATATAATTGTAGAAATTGAATTACTTGGTCTTCTCAGAAAGAAAGAATAAAAATGCTATTACACGATAAACAAAGACAAGTAGTATCTAGTAGAGCTAGATTCAAAATATTAAGAGCAGGTAGAAGAGCTGGTAAATCAGCTTTACAGATAGAAGACATGGCCTTTACCGCTGTAAGTGAGAAAGATTCTCCTGTGTTTTACGTGGCCCCTACTCAGATACAAGCCAGAGCAATTATTTGGGAGTCTCTTAAAAGCAAACTTGCTGGTATTGGTGAAGTAAATGAAAGTAGATTGGAAATGAAAGTACCTACTCAAGATGGAGGGTTTTCAGTGATAACAGTAGCGGGCTGGGAAAATAGAGAAAACTTCCGTGGTAGAAAAGCAAAGAAGATATACTTTGATGAGTTAGATACAATGAAGGATTTCTTTATAGGTTGGCAAGAGATATTTAGACCAGCACTAACAGATTTAAAAGGAGAAGCTATGTTTTGTGGTACACCAAAAAAAGAAAACCCAAATCTTAAACGCCTAGAAAAGATAGCAGAGACGGATTCAGATTATGAAGCATTTCACTTTAAAACCTCAGACAATCCATATATACCAGCAGAAGAAATAGCAAAAGCCAAAGAAGAACTAGACTACAACACTTTTAGACAAGAATACCTTGCAGAATACGTAGAAAATCAAGGCTCATTGTTTAAATTTACAGCTCTAGTAGATGTGTTCAGTAATACCATTACCAAAGAGAATTCTAAATACCTTACAGTTGATATCGCTGACGACGGGTCGGATAAGACAATCTTTTCTTTTTGGGAAGGACTAGAAGAATATAAGAGAGAAGAATTTAGTGGTTTAAACACAGAAGCTATCATACAAAAGATACGTGAATACCAAATGAATGAGAGAATCCCAATGTCAAATACAGCAGTCGACGCTATTGGAGTTGGTGCAGGTGTAGCATCTAACTCACTCTTGGACGGAATAATTGGATTTAAGGGTAGTTTTGCCCCAATTAAGACGGATGATAACATAGTTCTACTACCCAATGTTTCTTATACAAAGAATGCTAACTTAGTTTCAGACTACAAAAACCTCAGAAGTCAATGTATATTCACTCTGGCAGACCTTGTGAACAATCATAAGATAGCTAGTAAAGTAACAGGTAGAGCTAAAGAGAATATAATAGAAGAGCTACAACACTACCAAGATGTATCTACAGGTGACGGGAAGAGAATGGCAACTCAGACTGATGATATTAAAGCTATTATAGGACGTTCACCAGATAATGCCTCTACTTGGATAATGAGAATGTATTTTCAGGTAATGAGTAAGGTAAATCCAAATATAGGAGAAGACAGACAGGTGGTGGTTAACAAACTAATCAACCAATTTAATAGAAACAGAAACAACGCAGAGTTAAGAAGTAATAAATAATTGACAAGTTAAATGATAAGTTATAAACTTTAACTAACAACAATCTTTGGTGGAAGATATGTATACACATGGAAAATAATATACAAGCACTTGTAAGAAGACTACAAGATAATTTCATTAATGGGAACACTGTACTCGGTAAATATGTAAACTGGTCTTTACATGAAAACATTGAAAAGATTGATGCTTATTCTAATTCAAAACATATCTCAGGGGAAACCGACGCTCTTGGTAGAGAAAAACCTTTCTTTAACATTACAACAGCGGCAGTTAATATCTGGTATAAAGCTACTGATATTGATAGAAAAGACATCAAACTAAAAGCAGAAAAAGCAAGCGATACTCTGGCTACATTCTTACTCAACATCCATTTGCAAGAGTACATGAAGAAAGAGAATGTTGGTACTTTCTTAAATAACTGGGGACGTACACTATGCAAGTATGGTTCAGCTGTAACTAAATTTGTACAAAAAGATGGGGAACTACATATGAATGTAGTACCTTGGAATAGACTAATTGTTGATGCAGTAGACTTTTACAATAACCCAGTTATTGAAAGGCTATTTTTCACACCAGGACAACTACGCAACAATACATCCTATGACAAGGATATGGTAGATAGTTTATTAACTGCTTATACAACAAGAAAAACCCAAGATGGGCAGAACAAAGATAACCTTTCTGAATATATTGAAGTATACGAAGTTCATGGAATGTTGCCCCTATCTTATATCACTGGAAAAGAGAAAGACCAAAATGAATTTGTGCAACAAATGCACGTTATTAGTTATGTAGGCAATGGCAAGGGTGGATATGATGATTTTACCTTGGTTAAAGGTAGAGAGAAAAAGAATCCATATGTTATTTCACACCTTATCGAAGAGGATGGTCGTGTTATGGCAATTGGTGCTGTTGAACACCTGTTTGAAGCTCAATGGATGGTGAACCACTCAGTAAAAGCTATCAAAGACCAGTTAGATTTGGCAAGTAAGTTAATATTCCAGACAAGTGATGGTTCGTTTGTTGGGCAAAATGTATTAGAAGCAATTGAAACTGGGGACATAATGGTACACTCTCCTAACCAACCACTAACTCAAATAGCAAACAACTCTCACGACATTACTTCCCTACAAAATTACTCGCAGCAATGGCAAACATTGGCTCAACAAATAACCTCTACACCAGATGCTATTTCAGGTGGAACAATGCCTTCAGGAACAGCATATAGACAAGTAGCTGTACTTAACCAAGAGGTGCATAACTTCTTTGATATGATGATAGAAAACAAAGCTCTAGCTCTTGAAGAAATGCTCCGTGAATATATTATTCCTCACTTAAAAACCAAACTGAATAACTCTAAAGAAATTGCAGCTAATCTCTCAGACCAAGATATTCAATTCATAGACTCTAAATTTATAAAAGCTGAATCAGCTAGATTTATTAACGAAGAGTACAAGAAGACTATACTTTCAGGTAAAATAGCAGAGCCTATTGATGAGCAAGCAGTAATGGGGCAAATACAATCAGCTCTACAAGAACAAGGTAAACAAAGATTCTTTAAACCTTCTGAAATATCAGATAAGAAATGGTCAGATATATTTGACGGTATTGAATATACAGTGAATGTAGAAATAACTAACGAAGCATCTAATAAAGCTGAAAGACTAACTACACTTAACGAACTGTTCCAAACTATAGCGAGAGCGCCTCAAATACTGCAAGACCCTAACGGAAGACTATTCTTTAATAAGATACTAGAAGAATCATCTGTAGTTTCACCAATACAATTTTCCCCAATGCAACCACAACAACCAGCAATCGGTGGGCAATAGCTGATTGCTAATTATTAACATGTTTAACAAAATAAAAGAGTTTTTTAACTCTGAGAAGAAAAATATGGCAGACACAACATTTATCCCTATTAACACAAGTGATAAGGAACAAGCAATTGTTCACCTAATGAACTATAAAAAGCAAAACCCAAAAAAGTTTGAGCTTAAAAAAGAAGAACTGTTTAAAAAGTTTGGAATTTCTGTTGAAGAAGCACCAACTCTAGAACCAGTTAAAGATGAGACAGATATCCAACTTGAAAAATTAAAAGAAAAGGCTAAAAAAACTAAATAATATGAACAAAGAAATGCGTCTAACAGACGAGGATTTAGCTCTAATTAAGTCTCTCTATGCAGACAATCTACCAGCTCTGAAACTTCTACGCAAAATGTTCCTACCAGAAGTAAATCCAACTTCGCCACTTGGACAGAATTTTGACCTGTGGATGACACTTAAAATAGAAGACCAGACTGACGAACAGATTATCACAAACATCAAAGCAAGAAACACTCTGATTAACCACGTAGAATCTGTTTTGATGCAATTAAATTCGTTGGCAGGTACTAAAACAGAGACAGTAGAAGAAACAAGAAAGAGACTTGCCGCTAACTCTTCTAAATAATTTGACACGATTACTAATAAACACTATACTTATAACTAACTGATGTTGTAGTGGACATCTTAAATAAACACCCTATGAACGAAAACAACCAAGATGAGCTGGACATCTTAAAAAATGCAGACGCTAATGTAGACGAGTCTACAGATACTAACGAATCCCAAGATACTTTGGAAGAAGAGGAAATTGATTGGAAAGCTGAAGCCGAGAAAGCTCGACAAATAGCTGAAAATCAAAAGATTCGTGCAGAGAAAGCTGAATCAAAACTGAAAAGTGGAAATTCAACTGGGAGGGGTGAAACCTCTAAACAAGACGGCTTATCTCCTTTTGACTTAATTGCAGTAGCAAAAGCTAACCTCAATGAAGAGCAACTTAAAGAAGCAATGGATTATGCAAAATACAAAAAAATATCCATCTCTGAGGCTCTCAAAACTCCACAAGTTAAAGCTACAATAGCTTTAATTGAAGAGAATAACAAGGTTTCCCAAGCTAGTGCGACAGGTAATGGCCGACGTGGTTCTGTACAAATAAGTGACGACTTATTGTTAGCAAACGCAAGTAAAGGCATAATGCCAGACAGCGATGCTGACTTAGCAAGACTAATACGACTTAAAAAAGGAAGATAGCCTAAATCGGTGGGATATTAATTAAAATAATAACCCAAATAATAGATTTTATGGCAAATACAATCTCGTCACGTACTTATCGTGACAAATACCGCTTAGCAACACTTGATACTACTCTTAGAACTGCTCTTGTAGCAGAAAAAGTTTGTGCAGTAGACCGCTCTAACAATATGAGAATCCAATCTCCATATGGTTCAGCATCAACTGTTACAATCCAAGCTCTAACAGGTACTTATTCTCCAGCAGATTTTACAACTACTGATGATACACTAACTGTATCTGACGAGTTTATCGTTGCAGAACACATCATGGATTTCCAAAACCTGCTTTCTAACTTTGACCTATTCTCAGCTAGAACAGAACAAATGACAGCTGACGTTGCAATTGCAATCGACAAGTATGTTATTAACAACCTATGTGAAGACGGAACAGGAACTTACACTACTCCAACAGGAGGATTTACTACAGCAGCTAACGTTAACGAAATCTTCGGAAACTTGGTTTCTAAAGTAGCTGGTTACGCAGAAGCATATTACGGGAACATGTACGTGATTCTAGAGAATACTGACATGGCTGGTGTTATCCAAGCTGGTGCTACTAATGGATTTAACAACGCTGACAATGTTCTTACTAACGGACAAGTTGGACGCTGGATGGGTGTGGATATTTACGTAGTTCGCACAGGAACATTCGTAGATGCTACTATTGGTACTAAGACTGTTACTAACTCAGGACACAGAGTATTCGGAGTTAAGAATGTTACAACTTATGCAGCTCCAAGAGGTGTAAATGTTGAAGAAAAAGCAGTATCTGGTAAAACAGGTATGGAAGTTGCAGTTTATGGATACGTTGGATTCAAGGCTTGGGCGCCTAAAGTTTCACTAACTGTTGATATCACACTTGCATAGTTATTTGTTTGAATATTATTAACCAATAAATAAAACAAAACTATGTCAATAACATCACCACAAGGTAACTTTTTCACAAAAACAACAATCGCTCCAAAAGTAATTAGTGAACAAGGTGCAACTCGCACACTTAATGCTAATGAATCTGGTTCACTTGTAAAGTTTGATAGAGCGGCAGGAATTGTTTATACACTTCCAACAGCTCCAACACCAGGTACATACTTTGACTTCGTAGTAGAGACTACAATCACTTCTAACGCAGCTAAAATAATTACAGGTGCAGGAACAGAACTATTAACTGGCGCATATGTAAACTGTGATACGGACACTTCTAACGCAGTTGCTATATTCTCAGGGAATGGTTCTACGCATGTAGCAGTTTCTATGAACGGAACTACTACTGGTGCAATTAAAGGAACTAAATTACGCTTTACTTGTCTATCATCTACATTGTGGACAGTAGAAGGAATTGTGTTTGGTTCTGGAACGGTTGCAACAGCTTTTGCGACAAGTTAATAACTTGGCTCTCCCCACTTTTGTGGGGGGCTTACAGGATACCCCTCCCACCGATTGGTATCTTGTAAAGCCCTCATAAGGGTAAAAACACATGGACTACACCACACTACAAGCAGATGTTGACTTCCTAGTTGACACTGATTCAAATACCTATACAGTTGCTGATAAAACAAGAAATTTTAATATAGCTCTTGATGAAGTATCAGGAGTTATTATAGGTTGTGACGGGACATGGCAATGGGATGACACCAACTACACAGATTTACCAATTGGGTTAACTAATGTTGTATCAGGACAACAAGACTACTCTTTTGCAGACGAACACTTGGTTATTGAAGCCATAGAAATCAAAAATACGGACTCAACTTGGACAAGATTAAAACCAATTGACCTTTATCCAGAATATAATCAACAAAGTATATCAAGTATTACTGATTACTTATCTACCCCAGGAAAACCAGAGTATTATGACAAGGTTGGTGGCTCTATTTTCTTATACCCACCTGCAAACTATTCACAAGATAGTTCGCTAAAAGCCTTTTTCCAAAGAAAAGCTCAACCTTTTACTACTGGGGACACAACCAAAAAGCCTGGTTTTGCTAATCATCTGCATAGATATCTTTCCCTTTCTGTAGCTTATGATTGGGCAATATCCAAAACTCACCCTAAAGCAAACTGGTTAGCATCAAAAAAACAGGAGTATAGGGAATTAATAAAAGCCTTTTATTCAAAAAGAACAAAAGATGAAACTAAACGCCTAGTACCAAACTGGCAAGATAACAGATAATATGACAACTTGGACAAATGGACAAAAACAGTCGGGGCAAGTAAGCATAACTTACAATGCATCTGGTAAAACTTATAACAACACCCTATACAGTTACTGGGGTAAATTAATAACAGTATTCACTAATTTAACAAAACACTAATATGGCGATTAACTATCCTACTAGCTTAGATAACTTCACAAACCCAACAGGTACAGATTTGTTGGAAAATGCTGTTTCTGCATTAGACCATGATGTACAACACTCTAACGCTAATGATGCTATCGAAGCTCTACAAGCTAAAGTTGGTATAAACAGTTCAGCTGTAACAACTTCTCATGACTACAAACTATCAGGAGTAACAGGAACAGATAAAGCAGTATCTAAAACAGGTACAGAAACTTTAACTAATAAAACACTTACTTCTCCAGTAATAAACGTTACCTCAGATGCAACAGGTGATATGTACTATAGAAATGCTAGTGGGGTATTAACAAGACTCCCAGCTGGAAGTGACACACAAATAATTATTTATTCAGGTGGAGTACCAACAGTAGCTGCTAATCCTGGAGGTTCAGATGCAAGCACAACTGTGAAAGGGGTGGTGGAAGAAGCTACATATGCGGAAACAATAGCAAGAACAGCAGCAGGCGGAACATCGGCAAGGTTATTCGTTAATCCCACATCTTTGCCAGCTGTTTTAAGTTACGATTACCAAGCTGACTCAGTAGGAACTGACTCTTATGCCATTACTTGTACACCAGCTCCAACAGCTTACACTACAGGAATGAGATTTACTTTCAAAGCAGGAACAGCAAACACTGGTGCTTGCTCACTTAATGTAAACTCTCTTGGTGCAAAAACAATTAAACTACAAAATAGAAATCTGTATACAGGAGAAATTTTAGCAAATCAAATTGTAGAAGTTGTATATGACGGTACAGATATGATAATGGTAAGTGACCCAGGTACTTACGCTCTAAGTGCAACAACTTTTGAAGCAATTTCTTCTTCAAATGTACGCACAACCAATTCATCTAATGTGGATTACGGTCCAAGTACCCCTACTACGTATACTAAAATGAAAGAAATTTTATACAATGATGTCCCAGGAACAGTAAGTGTTGCCTTTACAACTTCCTTTGCCTCTGGTTCTGGTTCATCCACACAATATAGTAGACTTTATGTAAACGGTGTAGCCGTAGGCACTGAAAGAACAACCCAAGGAACGTTCACGGAAACAATAACTGTGGCAACTGGGGACTTGATTCAAATTTACGGTAAAGTTGCTTATACAAGTGGTACTCTTGTTTACAGAGTAAATGGATTCACATTGGCTTATGATAAACAATATAAACAAACTTTTGTAACTAATACAAACAACAGCTAATATGGATAAAAATGGAATCATAACAATCTCAAACCCACAAAAGGGAATCGCAAACTCAGCCATCTTAGGAAATGAGGCTATTATTGGTTGCGAAATATTCGAAGAACCTGGAGTAATTAAGATTGCTAGCGCATTGGTTGCGGATGGTTCACAAATAAATAATCCCTCTTACATTACAATCTCAGGTGTTCCAGTAGCAGACGTAACAAACTACAACTCTCTTGGAACGGTGCAAAGAACTGTATTAACTGAGAGTGGACAATTAATGTCTATCTCTAATGCTGATTTTGCTCTTGCAACTAATCTCTCTCAAGGTTGGGATGCTTGTGTTTGGAATACAGAATTTACAGTTGTATCTTACGCACAAAGTGGAACAGGTTACATTGGTGTTATATACCACGACCCTACATCTAATTCAGCTACATGGTTCCCAGCTAAAATAGGTTCACTAGACGGAACACACTATATTAAATTACTAATGGGACAAGACGGCAAAATGTATTTTACAAATGGTAGATATATAGGAAGTATCACAGCTATTTCTTACTCAGCTGGAGCCGTATCAGTTACTTCTTCTTCAAATGTTCTTGACCTCAAAGAGGGTACTTTTGCCGTAACAATTGCGGAACTTGGTAGTAAACTTTTAATTGGGGTGCAAAAGGGTATTTCTTATTCTCAAAGACAAAACTTCTCTTTTGCTGCAATTTATCCATGGGACAGAACTTCATCAAGTTTTACTTTACCAATCTATTTAAATGAAAATGGTATTAATGCAATGTATTCACATAGAAACCAAGTATATATTTCAGCTGGTGATGATGGAAAAATCTATGTCACAGATGGGACTAATTACCAATTAGTTAAACGTTTACCTTTTACTAAATTAGGTAGTTTATATAATCCAACTTCTTGGGTTTACCCTAATGCTATATGTATTAATCAGAAAGGCAATCTTCTTGTTGGGCTATCAGCAAACTACGACTCTAACGTAGCCACAACTACAGGAATTTGGGAAATATCCCTAACACAAGGTTACCCAACCTCTATGCCTTACTTCTCAAGAGACGGGAACTTGGGGGATGCATCAAATGTAAGATTCGGTTCTGTACGTGTTTTAGATAATAATGCTCTTTCTTTTGGTGTACAATCAGGTACAACATACGAACTATCAACCACATCAGCAACCGCTTTATGGTCGGATTATAAAGCAAAATGGAGAACAGAATTATTCCAAATAGGAACAAAGAAGAATCGTAAATCATTTTCTGATATTGAATTTACACTAATTAAACCACTTGTAACCAACCAAAGTATTAAATTATCTTATAGAAAAAATCTTTATGATTCATTTACCACTATTGGTACGTTTAGCTATTCATCACTTGGTTCCGTTATATCACATTATTCAAAAGCGCTTATTGCAGATGCAGAAATGGTTCAATTTGAAATATCTTTTGATTATCCTTCTGCTGTTTTTGGTAATAATATTAATCTTATGCGAGTAATCGTAAGTTAACTATATGCAAGAAACAAACCAAAACAACTCAAGTTACTTTAGACACACTCATAATGGTACAGATTCACCGTTATTAGAAAATAGCTCAATAACTAACGCTCTTAATGCCCCTCAAACAGCACTAACTACTAAAAATTCTAACGCAATTTCAACAGGTGGTGCAGCTGTTTTAAGCGCAACAGATTCAGCTGTTATTGATAATATGCGAACACGTATAAACGAACTTGAAACTAAACTACAAGCAATGGGACTCCTCTCATAAAATTGACACATCATTATGAACATTATATACTTAAATCAAATAGGTGGGGTTTGTAAACAATAATTAACATGCAAAATAATTCAGACAAAGTTTCTGTATCAGCAGTACCTTTTAATCCACAAACTCAATCTTTCAACCCAGCTCCAACTACACCTCAAGTTCCTAACTTGTCGGCTGTTCCTACTGCAACACAAACAGATTTAAACAAGTTTAATCAGTCAATGATTGTTCCCCAATACAACAACACTAACCCAGCTATACCAATTGACTCCCTGAATACACAAAAAGTTAATGTTCCTACTCCT
>ERZ869925.1188-NODE-1188-length-12657-cov-43.408348_pt1 | contig 12657 bp, 19 predicted proteins | sample MGYA00579311_ERZ869925 | MGnify/ENA primary metagenome ERZ869925 (study PRJEB32216, sample SAMN09231817) | wastewater metagenome | place: USA: Maryland | collected 2016-07-30 | study: EMG produced TPA metagenomics assembly of the PRJNA472060 data set (Reclaimed...
GACGCTCTTCCGATCTATGTTTTTCTCCCCAGAATGTCTTAAAAGTCCGTTTGAAAAGCCAAAGGTGAACTAAATGGGTTTAAGAGAAGAAAAACAGCGCATATTGCCAGCACTTGATAAGGCAACTGAAGAAGCACAACGTCAGGGCTTCATTACAGAGCTTGACCTTGCTGGTATTGCAGCTTTGTTTACTATTGCTGGTGTTTTGGACTCTGGAATGTTAAAACCTATGGAAGAAATCAAATACTTATCACAGTTACAGTCAGGGTTAGACAAGTATGGTCTCAGCTTGTTTGGTCGTAAAGAAAAACCTGAGTTAGAAGTTGGTGAAGACATACTTGACGATCTTAGGAAACTCACACCCGAGAATTCAGACCACTCCACAAACTTTCCCAACTAGAGGCAACGAGGTCGCAGAGTTTGCGCGACAAATTGATATGCCTTTGCTGGAATGGCAAGAGTATTTAATCAACGAGGCTTCAAAGATTAAACCTGATGGCAGTTGGGCTTACAAAAATGTGCTCGCTATTGCAGCTAGACAAAATGGTAAAACACATTTACTGAGAATGAGAATCTTGGCAGGGCTTTACTTATGGGACGAAGAACTACAGATCGCAAGTGCTCAAACCAGAGACTTATCGTTAGAGACTTTTAAGAAAGTTGTTGAAGTCATTGACAACTATGATTGGCTACGCAAAAAAGTTAAACACGTAACAAGGGCAAATGGTCGGGAAGAAGTAATGCTGAAAAATGGTATGCGTTACAAAATTGTAGCAAGTAACTCAGGTGGGGCAAGAGGTCTTTCATCTGATCTTGTAATACTTGATGAGCTTAGACAACAGAAAACCTATGATGCTTATTCAGCTCTTGTGTTCACTATGAACGCCAGACCCAATTCACAATTTTGGGGCATCAGTAACGCTGGTGACCATTATTCAATTGTGTTAAACGCTATGAGACAACGTGCTCTTGACAAAATAGAAAAAGGATTAGATGACCCATTGTGTTTTATGGAATGGTCAGCATCACCACACAGAAAACTATCTGACATTGAAGGTTGGAAAGAAGCAAACCCAGCGTTAGGCAGAACAATTTCAGTAGACGCAATCAAAGCCAGACTAAGTGACCCACCAGAAATCTTTCAAACAGAAGTTTTATGCCAATGGGTAGAAACAATGAACTCAGCTTGGGAACAAGGTGCGTGGAATTCTTGTATGCAACCAAACCTATCACTCAAGCCCGACAGACCAACTTGGTTAGGTGTTGAAATCAGTCCAGAACGAAACTCCTGGGCTTTAACAGGTTCACAAATACTTGAAGACAAATCAATAGCAGTAGGACTAATGGAATACCAAGACCAAGACTCACCAATTGATGATTTGTTTATTGCTGGACGTATCGCAGAATGGGCAAAGCATTACAACGCAGAAGAAGTCATAGCAAACAGGTTCACAGGTGACTCGGTAGTAGCCAAACTTAAACAAGCTGGCATAAACGCAAACGTAATCAAAGGAAGTGATTATTACACCAACTGCGACCAAGTACTTTCGGCAATGAGTGGGGGTCGTTTGGCTCATTCCAATCAACCAGAACTATCAGCAAGTGTTAACAGTTGCATAAAGAAATCAAATGACACAGGTGCTTGGTATGTGATGAGACGCAAACCATCAACAGCTGCAATAAGTATGATTCTTGCAGTCGGTAAAGCAGAACAATACGGCTCAAGGGCGCAAAACCAAGACATTGTAGTTGCTTAGGTGCTTGACTTACATAACGATTTAGTAAAGAATTAGAAGTTATGGGCTTCTTCCAAAATCTACTTGGTATCACACCACAAGACGACGTTAACAAGATGGACGCAGCAGTTGCGCCATACAATTATCAAGATTATTCACAACCATTTGGTGTTTATGGTGTCACAAGTGTTTTACGTTCTCAAGCAATGCAAGTTCCAGCAGTAGCTAGAGCCAGGAACATTATTTGCGCGACAATCGGATCATTACCATTAGAAGTAAGACGCGAATCAAACAACTCAAGAGTTGTGACCCCACCTTTTATCAGACAACCAGACCCAAGAATGACTGGACAATCTGTATATACATTTTTAGCAGAAGACATTTTATTTACAGGTAACGGATACTTACAAATCCTTGAACTTGGCACAGATGGACGACCACTAAGTGCTCAATGGGTATCAGCAAGCCGTATCGGCAAAGTTTTAGATCAATCAAGTGCAAACGTAACAGGTTACACACTTGATAACGCAAAATTACCAACATCAGGACTTGGTTCTTTAATACCATTCACAGGATATGACGAAGGATTATTAAACAGAGCAGGAACAACTATTCTTACTGCTTTGGCATTAGAAAAAGCAGTTAAAAGATTTGCAGATGAACCAACACCTAATGTTGTGTTGAAATCAAACTTGCCTATGCCAGCAGAAAGAGTTACAGCCCTATTAGATTCTTGGAAACAAGCTAGACAAACACGTGGCACAGCATTTGTTAACGACACAATCGACTTTCAAAGCATTGGATTCAGCCCAGAACAATTAACGCTGAACTCTGCACGTCAATATATGGCTTCCGAAATTGCTAGGGCTTGTAATTTACCTGAATACTACGTCGGCGGTAATGCTGGCGGGTCAATGACTTACTCAAACGTAACAGCAGAACGCAGAAACCTAATTGATATGTCATTAAGACCACTTATGAGCTGTATTACACAAAGACTTTCAGATATTGACATCACACCAAGAGGTTCAATCGTAAAATATGACTTGGAAGAATTCTATAGCCCAAGTGCAATCGAAAGAGCCGACATATACCAAAAGTTAATCCCATTAGGTGTAATGACAGTAGATGAAGCAAGAGAAAGAGAGGATTTGATAAATGACACTAATTAAATTTAGTACAGACATCATTTCAGCAAGCACAAGCAAAAGAGAATTGACTGGTGTCATAGTACCTTTTGGCAAAGTTGGTCACACCAATATGGGTGACGTAGTATTTAATGCTGGATCATTAAAAATTGGTGAAGGCATCAAACTATTTACTGAACACGATATGGGTAAACCAATAGGCAAACTAAAATCTTTTGAAGAAACCAGCACAGGAATTGTTGGAACATTCAAAATTGCAAGAACCAACGCAGGAGACGACGCTTTGATTGAAGCACAAGACGGATTACGTACTGGCTTCTCAATCGGAGCAACAATAGATGATTTTGTGACCAACGATCAGAATGTAATTGTTAACGCAGCTACATTAAAAGAAGTTTCACACGTCACATTCCCTGCATTTGGTGAAAATGCACAAATAACTGAAGTAGCTGCAAAAGCAGATATTTCACAACCAACAGAAAGCGAGGATACTATCGTGTCAAACGAAGTAACCCCAGAAGTTAAGGAAGAAGCAGCTGTAGAAGCTGTTGTCGTTCCTGCTGTTGAAGCAAAAGAACGCAACGTGCGTCCTAACATCTTCACAGCACCAAGAAGCCCAATCAATTCAAAGGCTTCATTCTTAGAACACTCAATCAAGGCAAAACTTGGTAACCAAGAATCAGCAACATTCGTAGCACACGCAGAAGCACAAGCTGCTAACTTAATGACTGCTGCAGACGATTCATTCACAACCAACCCTGCTTTCAAACCAGTACAATACGTTTCAACAGTTGTTGACACTTTGATTGGTTCACGCCCAGCAATCGACGCAATCGGATCACGTGCGCTTCCAGCTGCAGGTATGACAATCTCTGTACCAAAAATCACAACTTCAGGAACAGTTGCAGAAACTGCAGAAGGTGCAGCACCTGACGAAACAGGAATTGTTTCCTCATACGTAAACTTAACTGTTAAAAAATACGCAGGTTTACAACGTTACTCAGTTGAATTGTTAGAAAGAAGCGACCCTTCATTCTTCCAAGCAATGCTTGACAATATGCAAAAGGCATACAACAAAGCAACAGACAAAGCAGTACTTGATGCTTTAACTGCTGGCGGAACATTAGCTACATCTGTAGCAGTTTCATCAGACGGAATTATCTCATTCGTATCCACAGAAGCACCAGCCGCTTACGCAGCAACTGGCGAACTAGCTTCTGCATACATTGCAGGTACTTCACAATGGTCATTGTTACTTGGTGCAAAAGACTCAGGTGGTCGCCCAATTTACAATGCATACAACCCACAAAATAACGCTGGTGTTTCAACACCAACCTCACTTCGTGGAAACGTATTAGGTCTAGACCTATACGTAGACGCTAACGCAGTTTCAACAAACATTGATGATTCAGCATTTATTGTTGTTCCATCATCTGTTGCAATCTACGAAAGCCCAGTACTACGTCTCTCAACCAACACACCTACAACAGGTGAAATCGAAACCGCTCTGTACGGCTATATGGCTACAGGCGTTTTGGTTGCTGGTGGAGTTCGACGCTTCAATATGACTGCCTAACCCTAGGTAACAATCGTGTGGGTGGTTCGCCCCTGTGCCACCCACACCTCTAAACGAAAGGAAAGAAATGCCAGTATTAGTATCAGCAGCCGAATTAAGAGCTGTACTTGGTGTTTCTTCATCTCTATATAACGACGCTGCACTTGAAGCAATAATTGACACAGCAGAAGATGCCATTGGTGATTTTTTAACCCAATGGAAAGTTGGTATTGATTACCACAGAAACGAAACTGCAACAACAGCAATTATTCACACCACAAGACCACACAAATTTCACGTAGGCGAAACAGTTGTACACACAGGTGTAGAAGCCCACATCAACGGATCAAAAACAGTCACAGAAATTGTTGACTCACAAACTTACAAAATAACAACAACTTCATCAACACCTCACACAGAATTTTATGCAGTAATACCAAATGGAGTTGCTGCAGTAAACGATTTGAGCCAATACAATAACGTAAAAGCAGTAGAAGAAGCCGTATTACAAATTGCTATTGACGTATTCCAATCAAGACTTTCAGTATCAGGAACAGCACAAGCTTTAGATTTTACTCCAGCACCATACCGAATGGGTAGAACACTTCTTTACAAAGTAACAGGTTTAATTTCAAAATACATAGACTCTAACAGTCAAGTAGGTTAACCTATGGCACTTTCAACATTGCGTGGTGCTCTAAAAACAGCAATAACATCAAACACTAACTATTCTGCTTACGATCACGTACCAGAAATTATTATCCCGCCAGCAGCTCTTATTTTGGCTTCTGACCCATACCTTGAACCTATGGTTATTGGTAACACAAAGAATTGGTACGTACGACTCACTCTTGAAGTGGTCAGCACTACGTATTCCAATCCAAGCGCGCTAACAAACTTGGAAGATGATATAGAAACTATTTTAGGACTTATTCCGACTAACTGGGTTATACTAAGTGTCAGTAGTCCTAGAATTCGTGCAACTAATAGCACAGACTTATTAGCTGCTGAAATACAACTACAAACAGCCTACACAGGCTAGGAAAGGTAACAAATGGCAACAACAATTCTAAGTGGTCGTTCACTTATATTGACTATTGCAACTAAAGATTATTCAGATCAAATCTTAACTGCAGATTTAACAATAGACACCGAACGTCTAACTTTTGACACAATCGCAGGACGCGCATACAAATACCTCGACAATAACGCAGTTCTTAACTTAACATTTTTGAACGATATTGGCGAAACAGACTCATTGACTAAAGCTCTATGGGACGCAACCGAATCAGCAGCAGACACAGTTTTAGCCGCTGTATTAACTGTCAAAACAGGTAAAACTTTTACTTTTAACGTGCTACCTTCTTGGCCATCACAAGGTGGTTCAGGATCAGATGCACAACAAGTAACAGTTGCACTACAAGTTGTTGGTTCAATAACCGAATCACTATAAACAAAGAACAGGGGCATACAAATGCTTAGATTACAAATAGCGTGGACTTTAGATACAGGAGAACATTATGAAGAGTGGACAATACCTCTTGAACTTGCTCTTGCTGAAAAAGAAATTTATAATGGCAAACCAATTACCACAGCTCTTTCAGAAGATCAAAACCCAAGCAATACATTACTTTTGTTTTTGGCGTACAAAATTCAAAAAAGAGTTTCAGGTAAACCAGTACCACCTTACGACCTTTGGGCTTCTAAAGTTATTGAAGTTGAATTTAAGGACTTTGACCACCCAAAACTTTCAAGGCAGGGTCAATAGGCTGGTCTGCTGTTCAGTTGGCAATTCAGACTGGGATACCTGCCGAAACTTGGCTTCAAGACCTAACATTTATGGCGACTGCTGTAGAGATACTGGTAGAGCGTAACAATGGCTCAAACAATTAGACTTGTTCCAGTTGACAAAGATTATCGTTCATTGTTAAGTGCTTTCAAAAAAATGGACGATATTGCCAAAAATGATATGAAAAAAATAGCTTCTGATTTAGCTGAACGTGGTGCTAATTATGCTCGTGGTGCTGCGAGTAGTTCTCCGTATAATTCTAAACAAGCTGTTGCAGTTGCAGAAAGTATTAAAATATCAAAATCAGATAAAGCACCTTCTTTTAGCATTGGTGGTCGCAATCGTGTTGGGTCTAGTGCTTTTAGTGCTGGGTATGTGATAATGGGTAATGAATTTGGTTCTAAAAAATATAAACAATTTCCACCACGTTCAGGTAAGAGTGGGAAAGAAGGTTGGTGGTTGTACCGTGCTATGTCAAGGTTTCAACCAACTATTGCCCAAGAATGGTTACAAGGTTTTGAAAAAGTTAAAAATGCTTGGACAGGTAGAATTTAATGGCCGATATTAGAACACTTAAATTAGCATTACTTGCTGATACTAAAAATTTTATTGACGGACTTGATAAAGCCGATAAAGAAACTAAAACTTTTACCAATAAACTTGATGACGCATTAAAATTAGGTGCTAAAGCATTTTTAGCTTTAGGGTCAGCTGCTGCTACAGCGGCATTAAAAATAGGTGTTGATTCAGTTCAAGCCGCTATTGAAGATGATAAAGCTCAAAGAAATCTTGCTAAAACTTTAGAAAACGTAATAGGGGCTACCAAAGCACAAACCAAAGCTGTTGAAGATTATATTACCAAACAATCTATTTCTTTAGGTGTGTCTGACGACAAATTAAGACCAGCATACGCAAGATTAATTCGTTCTACTAAAGATACTACAGAAGCACAAAAAGCATTGAACATTGCTTTGGATATAAGTTCTGCAACAGGTAAAGATTTAGATACCGTTGCAACAGCATTAGGTAAAGCTTATGACGGCAATAGTGCTTCATTAGGTAAACTTGGTTTAGGTATTGATACAACAATTCTTAAAAGTAATGATATGCAAAAGATTACTCAAGAATTGTCTAAAACTTTTCAAGGTTTTGCCGACCAAGAAGCTAATACTTTAGAGGGTAGATTTAGAAGATTATCTATTGCTTTAAATGAAGCGCAAGAAACTTTAGGTTATGCTTTGCTTCCAGTTGTTGAAAAATTTGCTGCTTTTGCAACAGATGTTCTTGTACCAGCTTTAGATGATTTTGTTGCAGGTCTTATAGGTGGAACTCCTAATAGTGTTAAAAATGCTTTACGTGATGCTAAAGGTCGTGTAATTGAATTTAATGATGGATTAGAAATAACAGCTAATTCTGGTGCTTTTGGTTTAGGTGTTGCAATTCGTGAACTTGGTGACGATTTAACTTCATTTAGTGAAAAATTATTTGGTGTATCAGGTAACGAGTCTGGACTTAAAAAATTCTTGGATTTGTTAACAAGTGCAACAACAGCAATAAATAATGCCATTGACGCTTATAATCGTTTACCAGATACAGCCCAATTCGCTATTAACCCAGCTCCAGATTTGGCTCAACTTGCAGGTACAATAGGAACAAAATTGGGTAGCGCAAAACAATCAGTAACAAATTTTTATTTTGATGTAAAAGGTGCTATTGATCCTCAAGGTGTAGCACGTTCAGTTACTAAGGTACTTGGCACAGCTTCTAAAACAAGTGGCATTAAAGTACCAGCTTCGGCTATTCGTGCTGGGCTTAGATAATGCCCGCATTTACACCTACTCATAAAATATCTATTGAAGGTGTTGAATACACTTCGGAGATTTTAAGTAACGCAACAATTACAGCAGGTAGGGTTGACATTTTTGATGATACTCAACCAAGTTACTGTAACCTTGAACTTATCAATCTTTCAGGTGCAAGTCCCGTAGTTAATCTTCTTGACACAGTTGTCATTGAAACCAAGAATACTTCTGGGATTTTTGTTAAATTGTTTACTGGTGAAGTTTCAAGTGTGTCTAACACTTTGTCTGGTGCTGGAAAAAATGGTGTGTTTGCTAATACTTTACAAATACAAGCCCAAGGTGCTTTATCTAAACTTGTTAAACGTTACGCTGGATCAGTTGCTTACCCTAAAGAACTTGACGGCGCACGCATTACACGAATACTTCAAGAAACCCTTTATACAGCTTGGGAAGATTTAAGTTCAACCTATAAATGGACAGACGTAGACCCAACCGTCACTTGGGCAACTTTTGGAATTCAAGGCATAGACACAATTGACGCAGGACGTTACCAAATCATTGCCAGAGCTGCAGGTGTTGATAACGCTTTTGATATGGTCAACGCAACCTCATCAAGTGGTTTAGGTTATTTATACGAAACAGGGTCAGGCAACATTGGTTACGCTGACGCTGAACGAAGAACCAACAACTATGGAACAAACTTAATACCTCTTGACGCCTCAGTTGTATCCTCAGACGGTATACAAACCCGATTTCAAACAGCAGACATTATCAACGATGTCATAGTCCAATTTGATGACCCAGTACAAGAAGTAGAAGCTGTAGATGATTTAAGTATTGACTTATTTGGTTTACAGCAAGAAATTAACTCAACTTTGTTAGCCGACTCAACCGAGGCAACTGCACAAGCTACAAGGTTTGTGGCATTACGTGGAATACCTAAAACCTCTTTTGATTCATTAAGCCTTAACCTTGCTAACCCTAATTTAAGTGATACCACAAGAAATCAGTTAATAAACATAACAATGGACAAAGCCCTATTTGTGTCAGCGTTACCAGTTGGCTTATTCCCAACAGGCGAATTTGAAGGCTTCTCAGAAGGCTGGACTTGGACACTTGGTAAAAACTCGCTGGATTTACAAATTCAGTTAAGTAACAAAATCTTCTCAACAGTTGATGTACAATGGGAAGACTACAACCCAGCAACTCAATGGCAAAATCTTGATAGTGTCTTGACTTGGCTTGACTTAGCGATAGGATAAGGAACTATGGCAACAACTACGAGCAACTATGGGTGGTCTGTACCAACTTCGACGGATTTGGTAAAAGACGGAGCCACCGCAATTGCAACTTTGGGTTCAGCAATTGATACTTCAATGAATACTGCTTTGGGAACTAAAAAAGCAGGACTCGTACTACTAAACACAACTACTTTTAGTGCAGTAACTAGTCAATCTATAAATGATGTTTTTAGTACAACTTATGATAATTATCAAATTAAAATAAACTATACAAACTCTGCTATTGGTTCATTAAGAATGCGTCTAAGAGTATCTTCAACTGATGCTTCTGGTTCAGATTACACAACTAATGGAATTGTCCCATATAACATTTCTGGTAGTTCTACTTCAACATTAAATATTGCTGAATATTCACAAACTTCTTTTTATGCGTCAGATTTTGGTGGTACTTTTCCAGATACAGTTAGTGCAATTATTGAAGTTGATGAACCATTCAAAACTGATAAAACAATTATTTTTACTCGTAACTTGAGAACTAATCAAACTTTTAATGGAATAAATGCAGGATTTCACAACCTTGCAACTTCATATACTGGATTTACTTTAATTCCAAGTGCAGGAAATATAACAGGAAGTGTGAGCGTGTATGGCTACAACAAATAAAATAATTATTGGAATAGATGATTCAGTTATTGAATTAACTGGTGATGATAAAGCAACATTTGAGGCAGACAGAAAACAAATGCGTGATGAACAAGCACTACTTGAAGCCGAGTATAAAGCCAAACAAGAAGCTCGTGAAAACGCTATCAAAAAGTTAGCAGAAGTTGCTGGCTTAACCAAAGAAGAATTAGCAAGTATCCTATGAACAACTTCAAAGCAATAGCATCATCTTATGGCAGAGCATTTCTTGCATCAGTCATAGCTTGTTACCTTGCTGGTGTTACTGATCCAAAAGCATTACTAGCATCAGGATTAGCAGCAGTACTTCCACCATTACTTCGTTGGTTAAATCCACAAGACGGCACTTTTGGCTACGTTAAGGTCAAAGACAACAACGAGCACTAATGATAGGTCGTCAAGCTGCTGAAAAGATGCAGCAATGGCATATTGAACGCAAACGTGGTGTTAAAGGCTTATGCCTTAAAACCTGTCGTCAAGCTTGGAACATTCCCGCTAAGTTTCCTTCCGCAATATCTGCTTGGGACAATACGCCTAAAAAGAACAAATTTACTGATCCAATGAAAGCACCTATTGGTGCGACACACTTTTGGAAAGGCGGACGATTCGGACACGTTGCCATTCAAAGCCATAAGCCAGGTTATATTTGGTCAACCGATATTCCAGACAAGGACTTGATAGGTCTTACTTATTACACAAGTGTGAAAGATAAGTGGGGCTACAAATACCTTGGTTGGACTAACAAACTGAATGGGGTTGATTTGAATGTCTAAACCAAAAGCAAAGAAAACAACTATTGAACTACCTGATGTTATGGCATCGGAACTTGTAAGAGTGATTAACACAGCTCACGAAGACGGCAAACTTATTACAGGATTTGTTGCAATTCTTGAAGTGTTTGATGGTAAGAAAAAAACAATCAAAATACAAGCTAATGCTGATATGCCACAACACAGCATATTTGGGATTATTAACTTTGCTGCAGAAAAATACCAGTTCACCATTTCACCTGATGAAGATGAAGATGATGATTTTTATGATCCGAATTGGTATGACGGACAATGATAAATGAACTTGTTGGCATCATTGGTTTGCTTGTTACTATTCTTGTTTTGGTTATTAAGGCAACTGCAGAAATTATTAAAATGAAATCACAGTTGTTTCCCAATGGTGGAAGTTCTTTATCAGATAAAGTGACACGCCTACAGTTAGATGTTGTCAAAATTCGTAGTACTATAGATAGTATTAGTGCAGAGTTAGGTAAGCCTAAACGAAAGAGGTAACGTATTAAGCGTTACGTAGTTATTTCAGATTTGCAGTACCCATTCATTAAAAAACAATATGTTGATTCTTTACTTGATTATATTGATTATGTTAAACCAGAAAAATTACTTTGTGTTGGTGATGAACTTGATTGCCAAACCATTTCAACCTATGCACGTGGAACAGCCCTAGAATTTGAAGGGTCACTACAAAAGAATATAATTGGGTTGAAGGGCTTACTCAAAGAATTCCGCTCGGCTATTGGACGCAGTAAGCCTTTCCTAATTCAACGCAGTAATCACACCATACGAATTGAAAAATATATAAGCCGTCACGCACCAGCATTTGCAGTCATTGACGCAATTAAAATAGAAAACCTTTTAGGTTACAACGACAAAGACATAAACGTTACATATAACAGATCATTAACAGAAGTTGCCAAAGGTGTCATTATGGGACACGGAGATGAAGGCAGACTTTACAATCACGCAGGACAAACAGCTCTTGGACTTGCAACCAGAACAGGTCGAAATGTTGTTTGTGGTCATACCCATAGACAAGGCATTGCATCAGCTAGTCACGGCTTTGGTGGGAAACTTGAAACCCTTTGGGGAATGGAAGTTGGGCATCTTTGTGATTTGAATTCTGCTGGAATGCGTTATATGAAAGAAGGACACGCAAACTGGCAAGCAGGATTTGGCATACTTTATGAACAAAACGGACACGTTAAACCTGAGCTAGTGCCTTTTAATAAAGACGGCTCATTCATTGCCGAAGGCGAACTCTGGCGTTAAAGCCGTTATCAAATTGTTATAATTCAATGCTGTGTTTTGACACACCTTTGCCTTAATCTCGTTTCAACGAGAGGGGCAATATGGAAAAAGAGTGGTATCCAATATCACACCTGTTAGCACACGCATATCACACTATGGATTATTACCACAGAACAAGATGCATATTTGAGAAATGCGATTGTGAAAACAAGTTAGCGCAATTACAAGAATTCTACGGACTATTTATAGGAGTCAACTAAATGGATTATCTAAAAGATTACATAGAAGTAAAAGATCGTATTCAAACGTTTTATGAACTTTATCCAAATGGTGCAATCCATTTTGATTACAAGGGTGAAATTGTTTTGAATAATGAAACTTATATTTGGGGTAAAGCTTTTGCTTATCCTGAACGAGAAAAGATGGCTTATTCAACTGGAACAGCTTGGGAGCGAGTTCCAGCGAAGGGTTTAGGTCGTGGTGCTGAAATGATGCTATTGGAAACCTCAGCTGTCGGTCGCAGTTTGGCTATGCTCGGCATAAAAGTTTCTAAAGGTATTGCTAGCCGAGAGGAAGTAGAACGTAATATGAAGCCTGAGAATGACCCTTGGCAGACCCCACCAGATGCCCCTAGAAAGCCCGTAGAGGGCAAAATTAGCCAAGAAACCC
>ERZ869925.1189-NODE-1189-length-12650-cov-12.896149_pt1 | contig 12650 bp, 23 predicted proteins | sample MGYA00579311_ERZ869925 | MGnify/ENA primary metagenome ERZ869925 (study PRJEB32216, sample SAMN09231817) | wastewater metagenome | place: USA: Maryland | collected 2016-07-30 | study: EMG produced TPA metagenomics assembly of the PRJNA472060 data set (Reclaimed...
GACCTCCTGACGGCTCGACGTGTCCTCGAGGTCATCCGACTCCGGGCGGTGTCGGTGTGAGCGGGCCGCGCATCATCTCCTGCGGTGGCGGAGCCCAGTCATCAGCTTTAGTCGTCCTCGCTGCCACCCACGACCCTGACTTCGAGGCCATCGTGGGTGGCCCCGTTGACGCCGCCGTCATGGCGAACGTCGGCGACAACAGTGAGCATCCAGACGCCATCGAGTGGGTCCGCAACACACTTACCCCGTGGGCAGCTGACCGTGGCTTCCGGATCGTCGAAGTCCAGCGCAAGTATCGAGACGGGCGCGATCCAGACCTGCTCGCCAACGTCTTGCGTAGTGGATCGCGCTCCATCCCGATTCCGGTCCGCATGGCGAACGGCGCACCGGGGAGAAGGTTATGTACCGCTGACTGGAAGATCCGAGTGATCGCAAAGTGGACGAAGGCGCACGGAGCGTCCGAGGCGGACCCAGCGACGGTCGCTATTGGATTCAGCACCGACGAGGTCGAACGGGTCGGGGGGAGACGAAACATCCCCCACGAAGTCGCCGTGTACCCGCTCATTGACCTTGGTATGAGCCGCAACGACTGTCAGCAACTGAACGTCGCAACCTTCGGTCGTCCAGCCCCCAAATCTTCATGCTGGTTTTGCCCGTTTCACACGCGTGACGTGTGGGCCGAGATGCGGCGGGACCGCCCCGACCTGTTCTGGAGGTCGTTCGATCTTGAGCGGACGATAAACGAGCGTAGAGAGACGTTGGGCAAGGACCATGTGTACCTGACTCGGTTCGGTCGTCCGCTCGACGAGGCCGTCGGCATGGCGCAAGACATGTTGCCTGGCCTTGAGCACGACTTGGGTGAAACTGGATGTGACGAGGGCGGGTGTTTCACATGACCAACCCGTCCAAGCGCAAAGGCACCGCCTGGGAGAGCGCCGTGCGGGACTGGCTCAACGCCCGGTTCACCCGACTGCGGATCGAGCGCATCCCAGCCGGCGCCACCCACGACCGCGGCGACCTCACCGGGCTCCCCGGCATCGCCCTCGAAGCCAAGTCGGTGGCCCGCATCGACCTCGCCACCATCGTCGACGAGGCGTGCCGCGAGGCCGCCAACGTCGGCCCCGACACGCTCCCCCTGGCCGTCATCAAGCGACGCGGCAGAGGACCCCACGACGCCTACGCCGTCATGCCGCTCGACGCATGGACGGCGCTCTACGAAAGGACCCTGCCGTGAAAGCGCTGACACGAAAGCAGCTCGCCCGGATGCAGTGGGCGCGCAAGGCCGTGACGATGGACGGCACCACCCGCGACGGATTCCGCTGGCCGGTCGGTGTCGGCGGATGGGTCGAGCAAGACGGCCCGGCCGATGGGGAGGCGTGCGGTGTCGGGTTGCATCTCGGCCTGACCGTCGCCGGGCTGTCGTCGGCGCATCGGCTCACCGAGTCGATTCTGCTGGCAGTCGGCTGGCTCGATGAGGACGTGCTCGGCCAGGACGAGTGCAAGATCCGGGTCCGGCGGTGCTGGGTGCTGCCTGGTGTGACCGCTGGGCTGCCACAGGTCCTCAGGGATGGATGGGGGCAAGGCGCCGACCTTTCCCGCGCCAACCTCACCGGCGCCAACCTCGCCGGCACCAACCTCACCTACACCAACCTCACCGGCGCCTACCTCACCGACGCCTACCTCACCTACGCCAACCTCACCGGCACCAACCTCACCGACGCCTACCTCGCCGGCGCCTACCTCGCCGGCGCCGACCTCACCGGCGCCCGTGTGGCGTGGGGTCCCTGTGACCGGCCGTCGTGGCTGCCGGCCGAGTGGACGGTCAGCGACGACGGCCTGATCGAGGAGGCGCGGCTGTGACCCCGATCGTGTGGATCGTGCTGGCCACCGCCGTCGTCGTGCTCCCCATCGGCATCGTCATCGGCTCCCTGCTCGCCGCCGCGGATCACCCGTGGGACGACCTGGAGTCGATCGAGACGTGGCAGCACCGGCAGCGGTGCCTACGGACGGAGGTGGAGTGATGGCTCAGTGGACGGCACGACGATGCGACCGCTGCCAAACGACCAGCGACGTCGCCTGGTACGGGATCGTGACTCATCCCGCGGCAGGCGCTTGCGGTCAGCCGCCGATCGGCACCATGAAGCGATCGGCCGACCTGTGCGGCGGTTGCATGTCCCAGCTCGTGAGGTGGTTCGAGCGCAAGGCCGAGTTCGTCGAGACGGAGGTGAGTGACCGTGGCTGACCACGACCCCCGAGCCGCCGACGTGCTGGCCGATGGCGTGTTCCTCGGCAACACCTGCCAAACCGTCGAATGCGCGCAGTCGTGGGCGAACGGATGCCTCGACGCTCTGGCCGCTGCCGGCCTGGTCGTGCGCACAGCCGACAAGTACGAGCGCGTCGAGTGGGGATGGTCGGACGATTGCTGCAACCGCCCTGTGCTCTGCGGCGACTGGCCCGACGACCCCGACGACCGCCCCCTCTACGTCCGCAAGGAGAACCCCGATGACTGAGCCATGCGAGCAGTCCGACATCCCGTTCTGCGGATGGGACGACCCGATCCCCGCCACCCCCATGCCCGAGCCTGCCAAGGTGCACAAGGCCCGACCATGGGAGGCGGGCGGCTCGACGTGGCAATGGGTCGTGGCGTGCCCGAGCGGCGCGGCGATGGCTCGGTGTAACTCCTCGATCGAAGCTCAGCTGATCGCTGCTGCCCTCAACGCTCCCCCCATCCCCCCTGAGGTGCAAGCCGTGGTGGAGGCCGCACGGGCATGGCACGAAGGCGGCGGGGCCTACAGCGGCGACAAGACCCTCGACGCCGACGTGGACCGCCTCTACGACGCCGTGGATGCTCTGCTCGCTTCCGAGTGGGCCAGCACGGAAGGAACGAATGATGGCTGAGCAACGCCCACACCAATGCACCAAGTCCGGCGCCTGCCGCACCCCCGCCCGCTGGCTGGTGTTCGCCGCCTACAACGACAACCCATGGAACGTGCACCCCACCGTGAGCCGCTACCCCTCCCCGATGCACGCCGTGTGCGACGAGCACCTGCCCGTGGTGATGGCGGACGATCGTTACCAGCCGTTGTCGACGGCTCAGTGGGTGGTACAGCCAGACCCCAGCCGACCCGAGCGGGTCGAGCACCTGGGGGGAGAGGCGTGAAGGCCCCGTTCGTGTGGTTCGGCGGCAAGCGGCGCGTTGCCGACAAGGTGTGGACAGCGCTCGGTGACGTCGACAACTACGTGGAGCCGTTCGCCGGGTCCCTTGCCGTCCTACTGGAGCGCCCCCACAACCTCAACGACGGCACCCGCCGAGCCGAGACGGTCAACGACGCCGACGGCTTCATCGCCAACTTCTGGCGTGCGCTCGCCGCCGACCCCGAAGCGGTCGCCTACCACTGTGACTGGCCCGTCAACGAGGTCGACCTGTTCGCCCGGCACCTGTGGCTCGTGAACACCGGCCGCTCCATCCTGCTCAACAACATGGAGGCCGACCCCGACTTCTACGACGCCAAGATCGCCGGCTGGTGGGTGTGGGGCATCAACGCGTGGATCGGCTCCGGGTGGTGCTCCGGCACCGGCCCGTGGATGACCGACGACGACGGCATCGTCCGCCAGCGCCCCCACCTCGGCGACGCCGGCCAGGGCGTGAAACGCCAGCGCCCCCACCTCGGCGACGCCGGCCAGGGCGTGAACCGCCAGCTCCCCCACCTCGGCGACGCCGGCCGGGCGGGCTACAACAACCTCGAATACAAGCCGAACGTCCTCGGCTACTTCGAGGCGCTCGCCGCACGACTTCGAGACACCCGCGTCTGCTGCGGCGACTGGTCCCGTGTCGTCACCCGCGGCGCACTCTCTTACGGCTCCGCCGTCGGGGTGTTCCTCGACCCCCCCTACCTCGGCGACGTCCGCACCGCAGACCTCTACGCCGTCGACGACCACACCATCGCCCACGAGGTTTGCCAGTGGGCCATCGACAACGGCGACGACTTACGACTCCGCATCGTCCTCGCCGGCTACAGCGACGAGCACGACCACCTCATCCCTGACACCTGGCGGCGCATCCGCTACTCGGCGAGCGCCGCCTACCAGACCACCGCCAACAAGGGCGGCCAGAACGCCGAGAACCGCCACAAAGAAGTCCTGTGGCTCTCCCCGCACTGCGTCGAGGAGTCGGCGCAGCTCGACCTGTTCGGAGGTGCCGCGTGAGCCTCTACCCTCCCCGACCCCGCCGCATTTGCTCCGTCGAGGGATGCGAGCGGGACACCGACGCCCGAGGACTCTGCCAGCGGCACTACAACCAGTGGTGGCGCACCGGCAGCACCGACTCGTCCCGCACCGCACCGTCCCGACTCCCCGCACAGTCCGACGTGGCCACGATCACGGCGGTGCAGATCGCCCGCCACGAGGCGCGCGAGGACTGGCGTGACGACGCAGCCTGCACCGGCGAACCGACCGACGTGTTCTTCCCGCCGAAGGGCGCTGTGTCGTGGGTGGCCAAGTCGATCTGTGAGACGTGCCCGGTCCGCCTCGATTGCGCCTCCACGCACCTGGACGAGCGTCACGGCGTCTGGGGTGGATTGTCGCCCCGGCAGCGCCAGAGGATGCGCCCTGCGGCCCTGGAGGCTGGATGGAAGCCGTCTGTCGAGCCGTACTGGACGGCTCTGCTCATCAATGGGGGGGTGGCATGACGGCCCGCAACCTCGGCGGCCATCCCCCCGAGCCGACCCCGTTCGCCTTGGCCGACCTGCTCGAGCTCGTCATCTCGACGATGGGACCGAAGTGCGCCCCCGGCGGGTGGCACGGGTGGACGAACGACGACCTCGCCGCACGCCTGAACATGACCACATCGGCGCTCAAGAAGATGCGCTACACGAGGCCGATGCTGACGGTCCGCATGGCCGATCGGTTGGCGATCGCTGCCGGCTATCACCCTGCCGAGGTGTGGCCGCACTGGTGGGAGGAGGCGGCGTGAATATCGCGCTCCTCATCCCGACCCCCGACACGAACAGGGGTACGATTGCGGGGACAAAGAACGGTCCCGGCGCTGCGTCAACAGCCCGGGACCTGGCCACCACCCGCGAGAGAGGTAGTGACATGGACGAGCATACGTCCCCCGAGGTCCACGTCAAGGCGATCGAGGACCGACTCGCTGCGATAGCTTCGCTGGCACGGTACGCCGCTGCCGGGAAGCTCGATCCGACGACTGCGTCAGACGGGATCACCCGGCACGTCGGGGCGATCCACGAACTGCTGGACGCCGCATGACCTGGGTCAAGGTCGACGACCAGTTCCCCGACCACCCCAAGGCTGTCGCTCTGTCTGATGCAGCGATGGCCGCATGGCTTCGCGGTCTCTGCTACTGCTCCCGCTATCTGACCGACGGCTACATCCCCGAGGCGGTCATCATGGCCCGGCTCACGGGTGAGCCCGACGCTGTAGACGAGCTGCTCGAAGCGGGACTTTGGAGCATCAATTTTGACGGTTCTGTGCATGTAGTGGACTACTGCGAGCATCAGCGCACACGCGATGAGGTGAACATCCACCGGGAAAAGGAGCGCGAGCGCAAGGCCAAAGCCCGTGCCCGTGCTGCTGAAGTGAAGTCCCGGGCGGTGTCCCAGCGGGACACCGCCCGGAATCCGGGCCACGTCCGCTCTACAGAGACAGAGTCAGAGACAGAGAGAGAAGAGAGAAATACATCTGCTCCTAGCGGAGCGGCAGACGAGGAGTTCGCAGCGTTCTGGGATGCGTACCCTCGGCGAGACGGACGCAAGCAGGGCAAGCAGCGAGCAGTGAAGGCGTGGGGTCGACTGAGCGCAGACGACCGACGTGGCGTCATGCTCGCACTGGAGAACTACAAGCAGTCCGAGTCCGTCGCTCGAGGCTTCGCCATGGACGCCGCACGCTTCATCGGCCCGAACGCCGAGTGGCGGGACTGGACCGAGGCGGCCACCCATGTGGTCGTGGCGCGGGAGGGCGCCCAGGGGCAGTCGCCGAACGGCGAGGAGATGCGCTTCACGGGCGGCCGGTGGTGGATCATCAGAGACGGGCAGCGCATCCCGACCACGATGCTCCCGGTCGGGGTGGCGTCATGAGGCTCCATGACCTGAGCGTCGCCGCTGAGCGCCAGTTTCTGGCTGACGTCATGTTTCGCCCTGAGAGGGTCTCGGACGCCATTGCGACACTGACCCCGTCTGACTTCCTGTCGAGCCCTCACAGGCGCATATGGGCGGCAATCGTGGAACTTCACGGGCAGGGGCACACTCCTACGCACGCTGTCGTCGGTGACTACCTGCGCCACAACGGCGGCGACCCCGCCTGGGTGGCCTCGCTGCTCGACGCTGGGACGGGAGCAATCCGCAAGCACCAGTCCGACGTTCTGCGCTACTCGCGCCTCCGGTCGATCCTGACTGCGGCACAGGAAGCGCAGGAAGCGGCGACCGACCTCGTCGACCCCGACGAGGTGGCCGAGCAGCTCCTCGCGGCGCTCGTCTCTGCCCGCAGGGTCGACGGCAGCGACGTGCACGGCCTCATGTCGTTCGATGACCTCGTGGACATGCCCGAAGCGGACCAGGCGCCATGGGTGATCGAAGGCTTGCTCCGAGAGGGATGGCGGGTCGTCGTGGTGGCCGCCGAGGGGTCCGGCAAGATGACGTGGCTTCGGCAGATCGCACTGTGCGCCTCACAGGGCGTGCACCCGCTGACGTGGCGCTCCATCCCAGCGGTGCGGACTCTCGTCGTCGACCTCGAGAACCCGGTCGACTCCGTGCAGGAAGGCGCCGGCAGGGTCGTGCACCAACTTCGCAAGGAGTCCGGTGACGGCTATCAGCGGTACGAGTCGTGGTTGCTTCATGAGCCGGGCGGCATGGACCTCCGCAAGCGGGCCGACCGGGCACGGTTGGAGGCGACCCTCGACATGGTGCGGCCGAGCCTGGTCGTCATCGGCCCGCTCTACAAGGCGTTCCGGCGTGGGAAGGGCGAGACGGACGAGGAGGCAGCATCGGCGGTCGCCGAGGTGCTCGACGACCTGCGGACCCGGTTCCGGTTCGCACTGCTGCTGGAGCACCACGCCCCGAAGGGCGGTGGCGGGTTCCGTGACCTGGTGCCGTTCGGGTCGTCTCTGTGGATGCGGTGGCCTGAGTTCGGGTTGACACTCGAGCCGACCGACACCAAGCAGCGGTTCCGGGTGGGGCGCTTCCGCCGTGACCGAGTGACAGCCGACTGGCCCACCGAGATCGAGTGGGCGCAGCGGTACCCGTTCGCAGCGAGGTTCGATCATGCAGCGTTCTGACCTGAGGCAGGCAGCGTGACCCCCGACGACGCCGTCGCCATCCCGCTTCGGGACAACAGCGTGGACCTCATCGTCACCAGCCCGCCCTACTCAGACGCCGACCCGGTTGAGCGACCGGGCGAGGTCATAGCAAGCCTCAAGCTCGACCGTGAGCGCCGGGTCGCGCCGCGGCGACGTACCCCGTGTGGCCCACACTGGCAGGAACGACTCGGGGATGAAGACGGACGGCTTACTTCCGGACCGAGGTCCCCGCTCAAAGGGGATCGTCCCCTGCCTGATCGCCTGCGTCACCGTCTCATAGCTCCGCCCGGTCCGCTCGCAGACCTCCTTGATCGTAAGCATCGGCTCGCCTGGCACCACTTCGGGCACGGGGAACCGACGACGGCCGAGGCGGGAGTTCACCTCGCACAGCGTCAGCACGTTCTCGGCCTGACGGCGCTTAATCCGCAGGTGCGGCAGCAATGCCTCACACACCAGACCGGCGGCGGCCGAGTGGGCTTGCCACACCATGAGCGGGCGTCCCTTCGCTGCACTCGGCTTGGCGTCGTACCTGTGTCCACCGAAGGCGGCGGCGAACAGGTCGACCGCCTCTGGCGTCACCTGCTTCACCTGCACGCGCGGCTGGTAGTTCGCCGCCCACTGCCCGGCCTTCCGGCGATGCACGCCGATGTAGCCGTCCGAGTCCACCACGCCGGCCATGTAGGCCAGCTCTAAGTCTGTAGGAGCATTCACGTCATGGAGTATATCAAGTGACTACACGGAAAGGGGGTACGGGGGCGGGGCTCGTTCGAGCCGACGCCGTGCAGATTCCTCTGCGCGATTCCAGCGTCGACTTGATCGTGACTTCGCCCCCGTAGTCCGTACTTCGCCCTCCGGTCTTACACCGACGGCGGCGAGCACTACGACGGCCAGATCGGTTCCGAGCCGACCCCGCAGGCGTTCCTAGAGGCGCTGTGGGCCGTGACCGCCGAGTGCAAGCGGGTGCTCAAGCCGTCCGGCTCCCTCTGGGTAAACCTCGGGGACAAGTACGCCGGCAGCGTGGGCCACAACAACAACGGCGTCGGGTCATCGACGCTCGGTCACCACAAGGGCGGCGGTGGACCCAACGCCCAGAAGATGCGGAAGGTGGAGGCCACCCGCCGCTCGGCCCCCGATCGCTACAACCAGGACAGCGGCGGCATCCCCACCAAGTCCCTCATGGGCCTCCCGTGGCGGTACGCCATCGGCTGCATCGACCACCTCGGCCTCATCCTCCGCGCCGAGGTCGTGTGGTCGAAGCCGAACGGGCTACCCGAGTCGGTCACGGACCGGGTGCGTAGGAGCCATGAGCAGTGGTTCATGTTCACCAAGGAGCCGCGGTACTTCGCATCGGTGGACGAGGTGCGGGAGCCGCAGACCGGCACGTCACACCATGACCGCAAGGACGGGCTTGCACCGCCTGGCGGCAAGCAGGGGCGGCAGGTCGAGTCGGGCCAGCGCGGCGGGACCCTCGGCGGCACGAACCCCGACCTGTTCAACCCCCTCGGCAAGCTCCCCGGCTCCGTCTGGACCATCCCGTCCGAACCGCTCCGCGTCCCCGAGCACATCGGCGTCGACCACTTTGCAGCGTTCCCGCAGGAGTTCCCCCGTCGCATCATCCTGGGCTGGTCACCGTCGGGGATCTGCGTGGAGTGCGGCGAGGGACGGCGGCCTGTGGTGGATGTCGACCGCTCGGCGGTTGACCCGTCCCGCACAATGCGCGTGATGGATGGCTACGCCGCTGGGACTGGTCGCACCAACCACGGCACCAGTGGCAGCACGCTTGCCAACGAGGCCGACAAGGTAGTTCGCACCATCACCGGCTACGCGTGCGCCTGCCCCACCCCCGACGCACCCACGCGCCCGAGCGTGATTTTGGACCCGTTCGGCGGAACCGGCACCGTCGCCATGGTCGCCCGCGCCCTCGGCCGCTACGGCGTCCACATCGACCTGTCAGCCGACTACCTGCGCCTTGCTCAGTGGCGCGTGTTCCGGAGCGGGCACGCCGCCAAGACGGTCGCTCGCACCAACGCTGAACGCCAGCTCGACCTGTTCGGAGGTGCAGCGTGACCCGCTGGTTCGCGTGGGCGCCCCTCGAGGCCGAGGTGGTGCGCCGCCTCGGCGGGCCCGGCGCCCGCAACCAGGGCAGCAAGAGCCCTGACGGGTGGCGCGACGAGGACATCGCCGCCGCGCTCGGCTGCAACCTCGCCACCCTCCGACGCCGCCGCCTGCGGAAGCGGATGACGTGGCCGGCCGCGGACCGGTACGCCGTCGCCGCCGGCCTGCACCCCGCGTCCGTCTGGCCCGAGTGGTTCGAGGAGGCATCGTGAGCCGCCCGATCGTCCTGTCGCTCTGCGACCACACGGGGATCATGGTGTACCCGTGGATCGAGGCCGGCTACGAGTGCTGGACCGTCGACATCCAGCACGACCCCGGCATCCAGGTCCACCGGCACGACCGCCACGACGAATGCGGCGACCTCGTCACCGTCGGCGCCGATGTCACCCGGTGGCTGCCTCCCCGCGCCGACTACCGCATCGTGTTCGGATTCCCACCCTGCACGAACCTCGCCGTGTCCGGTGCCCGCTGGTTCACGGACAAGGGGCTGGCCGGCCTCGCTGACGGCCTACGGGTCGTGGAGGCGGTGCGGGACATCTGCGAGTGGTCCGGTGCGCCGTGGATGATCGAGAACCCGGTGAGCACCCTGTCGACCTACTGGCGTGAACCCGACCACCAGTTCGACCCGTGCGAGTACGGCGGGTGGGTGGACGGCGGTGACGCCTACACGAAGCGGACGTGCCTGTGGACCGGCGCCGGGTTCGTGATCCCGGCCCGCCGCCCCGTCCCGCCGTCGGAAGGGTCGCGTATGCACAAGCTCCCCCCGAGCGCGGACCGTGCCGACCTGCGGTCGGCCACGCCTGCCGGGTTCGCCCGTGCCGTGTTCGAGGCGAACGAAAACGGTGTCGTGTGGGACGCCGGGACGCTGTTCGAGGACGCGTCGTGACCCTCTGGCGCTGTCCTCGCTGCGGGTGGACGACCCGCCAGCCACGCGCCACCGCCGCGTGGCACACCGGCTGCCCCACCACCGACGCCCCCACCCGCCCCGCCGTCGTCCTCGACCCATTCGGCGGCACCGGCACGACGGCCATGGTCGCCCGCGCCCTCGGCCGCTACGGCGTCCACATCGACCTGTCAGCCGACTACCTGCGCCTGGCCCGCTGGCGCGTGTTCCAGTCCGGGCACGCCGCCAAGACCGTCAACCGCACGAACGCTGACCGGCAACTCGACCTGTTCGGAGGTGCAGCATGACCCCCGACGACGCCGCAGAGATGCGCCGGCTCTGTGACCTGATCGACCGCGGCGTCTCCGCACTCAGGGAAGCCGCCACCGAGTACGCCCACGCCGAGAACGCCTACCGCCACGCCAAGGCCCGAGCATGGACCCTCGCCCCCGCAGGGACCGTCTCCGAGCGGGCTGCGTGGGTGGACGGGGAGACGGCAGACGCCCGACTCGGCAGGGACCTGGCCGAGGGCCAGAAGGTCGCCGCCGTGGAAGCGCTCAGGTCCCGCCGAGCGCAGCTGTCCGCATGGCAGACCGCCATGACCGCCGAACGAGCCGAAGCCGAGTTCGCCCGCACATCCCCCAGGAGCACGCCGTGACCCCCGAAACGACGACCACCTACCGCCATCCACGATTCCGGCGCACCGTCGAGATCACCGCTTGCGGCCGCTGGAAATGGTGGCTCAAGCCTCGGTTGATCGAGCTGGTTGACGTCGAGGACCCGAACCCCCTCCCGAGCATCCCGCCTAACTACAGCGGCTTCCACGTCTACGGCTCCTTCCAGCGAGCACAACGCAAGGCCGAGAAGTGGATCGCCGAAGCGGACCGGAAGGCGAACCAGCGACCCATCATCGTCGGAGGCGACCAGTGACCACCCCCCCGCACCCGTCCAATTACGGCCGATTCCTGGCCGCCATCCAAGAGGCCGGCGAGCTACTCGACCGGATCGCCTCGGCCACCCCAGCGGCCTGGCAGCACATCGTCGACGCCGTCGGAGGCCAGCCAGGAGCCCAGGCATTCGACGCCGAGCGAGACGGCCCCGGCTCGGTGGTGGTGTGCACCCGCCATGAGCGGGACATCACCGACTGCCAGCGGGAAGACCTCGTCGGATGCACCGGCGCCCCGATCCCCCGCCGCTCCGACCCCACCGGCTCGGCAGGCACGAGCCACGACCCGGCCAGCATGGACCTGCGAGCCCTCCACCGCCACGCCGACACGATCCGTCGCCAGACCGAGGCCATTGTCCACGTCATGGCCCGCTACACCCCGAGGCCGGCCAACGACTACGAGCGCCGCCTGACAGCCGCACAGAACGACGACCCCGGCTGCGAGTCCTGCTCCAGGGTCCCGAGTCAGTTCTGCAAGGACATCCCCCACTACAGCCCCGTGGAGCGCAGGGTGCGGCTTGGGACCCTCGGTCACCCGGTGGGGCTCTGCTCGTGGTGCAGGAAGTGGCACGGCGAGCACGGGGCGCTCCCGCCACGGGAAGTGCTCGAGGCCCACGTCCGAGGCGAGAAGATCAGGCGCAGCGCATGAGCGACTCCCTCCTCCGCCACCTACGGGACGCCCTGGTACTGACCGAGGCAGCAATCCGTGACGCCTCCGAAGCTGCCGATCAAGCCACGTTCGACCACGCCGTGAGGGCCAGGGTCCACCTACGAGCGGCCATCGAGCGCACCGAGGCAGCGAAGGCCGCCACCGATGACCCGCCCATCGGGAGCGTCAGTGGCCATCGGTGCTTCTAACCCCGGGTGCTTGACGTCAAGGCCGGCACCTGCGAGAGTGGGACCCACTGATAGAGGCCACTCGTGCGCCCATCAGTACCCCGAAGCCCCGAGCCCCGCCGCTCGGGGCTTCGCACGTTCCGGGGGGTGACGATGCCGAAGCGCCCGTGTTTGTCCTGCGGAACGCTCACCGACGGCACCAGGTGCCCCGAGCACGCAACGCAACAGCGCCGGGCCTACGAAGCAAGGCGGGGGCCCAAACCCCCCCACTACGCCAAGCGGTACGACTGGGCATGGCGCCAGCACAGCAAGCAACTGCGTGACGAGTACGTCAAGCACTGGGGGGAGGCGGGACTCCCCCCCTACTGCCCAGGGTGGGACACCCCACCCCACCCCACCACCGCTGCCGAGCTGGTCGTAGACCACGACGTAGCGATCCTCTGCCGCTCATGCAACAGCCGCAAGGCTGCGACATGGGACAGGCAGCGGCAGGGTGGGGGGGCACCCTGACGACGCACTGAGCGTCCACCCCACCACAGATCGGAAGAGCGGTTCAGCAG
>ERZ869925.1191-NODE-1191-length-12640-cov-4.764958_pt1 | contig 12640 bp, 14 predicted proteins | sample MGYA00579311_ERZ869925 | MGnify/ENA primary metagenome ERZ869925 (study PRJEB32216, sample SAMN09231817) | wastewater metagenome | place: USA: Maryland | collected 2016-07-30 | study: EMG produced TPA metagenomics assembly of the PRJNA472060 data set (Reclaimed...
TGTCTTCGTCAAGGATTCGAATTAGCTTACTAGTCATATATTACCAACCGGGACGACCAATAAGGATATTCCAAGTACCCGTCGAACCATAGTTCAGACCAGAAGCGCCATTAAGGTTGGAAATACGGATAGTCAAAGTATTGGCTGCACTCACATAGATCTCGATATTACCGTCAACGGTCAGATCAAGGTTATAAGACCAACCAACTACCATATCACCCAGAGCCAAACCAGTTACGGTATAGGTCTGGGTATCTTCAGCGCCTGCTGCAACGGAAGCGGGGTCAGAACCAGTAATCTTGACGCAAAAGAAATCCGTCCAAAGACCCTGATACTGCTGACGACCACGCTGCGAAACAGTAGCTGTACCTGCTGTAGTAAATGCCATCTATTTTCTCTCCTAATAAAGAATTTAAAAGGGGGAGGTTTGGAGCCTCCCCCAGTGCTAGTTTAGATTAGCTAGCCACCACGAATGCCAAGCCGGCAGTCGAGGAGTTAGTGACGTTACCGTCGCGCAGACGACCGACACCATAGATGGTGTCAGCAGTCATCAGGTCAGCAAGATATTCCTGCTTGTACTGTGTCTGCATACGAACACCCATCTGTTCAACAAACACCAGCGCCGAACGGTGCATAAGCACGCCGACACGATACTTGCTGTCAGTCTTACCAGTGAAGTCAACAGTCAGCGTACCAAAGGCGGCATCCGAAGTGCTCGAAGCAGCCAGAGTAGTACCACTGAAGTTGGCAATCTGGGTATTGGTAGTCGTCGATTCCAAGTGAATCCACGGGCAGTTAGTCGAGACATAGATCTGGATACCATAGAGGTCTCCAATCAAGCCATTGCGGATGGTATTACCCATACCAGTCTCACCAACAAACGCCTGCTCCGTAAAGCGAGCGATACCCATCAGGCTCTTCTTCTCCACCGGAGGAATGACCATGAAACGCTCCGACATTGGAACGTCATTGTCATCAAGAGTCTTAATCATGGTACGAAGACCAACGTCAGTAAGAGCAGCGCCGTTACCAGTGCCCGCACCACTGAACGCAGTGCTACCATCCGAACCAATCACCGCTGTTTCAAACAGGTTGGAGCTAGACGGAGTGGTATTACCTGCATTCAGGTAGTGGCACTGACCAAAGATATCGCGGTCCACACGCTGAGCAAGGGCAAAGCCTGCATCGTCCGTGTAGAAGGTACGAGCCGAACCCAGAGCCTGAGTAGCAGCAATATCTTCGATGAGACGGGAATACTCAAAGTGACGGTTGATTGACACAGTAGCTTCAGTTTCAGTGAACGACTGAATCGTCACACCTGTCTCGGAAACCTTGGCATTCGCCGAACCACGGAACGGGGCCGGGATATGAATCACGTCACCCTTCTTACCATTGTGGTTCATCTTGGAGACGAGATTAGCCATAACGAGGTTGGTCTTGTAGGCAGCGATGACTTCATCACTCCACAATTCCGGGATAAACTTGTCGATGTCTGTGAGGTTTACACTCGCAGTAACTGTAGGATATGTACTTGTAGCCATTTATATATTACCTCAATTTACTAAACATATAGGATTAAATGATCCGTTTTTCTGCATAAGCCTTCATGATCTCCGGTTCTAGCATTCTGTAGCGTTCCGGGTTTTTCATTTTAAGCTCAATGATGTCAACCCTTCGGTATGTCTTACCTTTGGGTGTATCACTGGTGGTTCCAGTTTCCATATGGGCCTGCTTAAAGGCAGTATTCCTACCTTCGGCTTCCTTTTCTGCTTGTTCAACCATTTGCGGCACCTTCGCTTTTTCTTTCCAAATACCAAACAACTCTGTTGCAGCATTCAAATCAAATGAGCGGTCTGCCCGCTTAAACAGTTCGATACGAACAGGGGAGTCCATAACCCAATCCTGAAAAGACTTATCCTGCACTATCTGTTCAAAGTCATTGTGCTTCTGGGAGAGCTTAGTAATAAACTTCTCCTTCTTTAGCTCCAACAACTCCTTCTGGATAGGAGTCAGTTTCTTCTCTACAATCTTCTGGACTGTCTTACCATCCAGATCAACGTCATCCAGAGAATCAGCTTCGAATCCGTTGTCGAATTCGTTATTAGTAAGCTGTTCCTCTGAACGAAGGAATCCGGGATCTTCGTTGCTACGTCCATTCTCTATCTGAGATCTGATATAGGCATCGGTCAGTTTCCGCAACTCTCCAAGTTCCTGTGCCTGCTTACCTGCATGGGATTCAAGTTCTACGTAGCTTTTGACTACATCGTCAAGACCCTTTCCCTTGAATTTGTCTGGCAGTTTACTGGACGGATCTCGCTCTTCCATGAGCCCGGAGAGAGCTTCCTGCGCGTCGGGATTACTGTTTGTCGAAGGTACATCGACTAGATTAGACGTGGACATAAATTTTCTCCTTTATGTTCCGGGCCTTTTGGCTTGTCGGTAATATAAGGAAGGGAGGGCGAGAAACTACAGATTGCTATAATCTACAGTCGGTTCCCTCTTTGCTTCCTTTTCATGTATCTGTGTAAAGCGGTCATAGGCAGTCGGGAAGTGACCTGTAATCCCTTCCAACGTAAAGCGTACTGGGCTTTGCACAAATATTCCAAACTCTCCACAGTAAGGACAGGGCTTATCTTCGTGCCTGTTTGCCAACGTGGAGAAGGCTTCGAATTCTCCGCACTCAAGGCAGTTATAGCTATAGAGTATCATTGTCATCTGTCTCCTCTTCTAGCTGCTGTAATGAGAGCTTGATTAAGTCTTCAAACTTAAGTAGTTTTTGTAACTGCTGTCTAGCAGCCTGGACTGATAGAAAGTCTTTATGATCTCTGCAACTATCATAAGAAAGTGTATCAAACACTTCTTGTGTTTCTTGCATTAACTGCTTCCAACCGGGATGCTGGAAGAGATCTAGATAGTTATCAAAATAGTTACTAGTTGACATATATTAGTTTATCTTCCTGATTGCACACCTAGCTACAGTAAAGGGCACTGTGGTAGCAGTACCGTTGAAGTTAATTTTTATTCTAGGTTGTAAATTAGTTACAGTACCTGTAAGAGTAAACGGAAGAGTTCTAAACACATAATCAAAATCATCTACCCATCCAGGAGTGTCACCTGAACGATGGATTGCCCTTACAAAATAGGATGCTCCACCTTGAGTAAAATCTATGCTTGCTTCAAGATAGTCAAAGGTAGCTGGTAGAGAAGAACCTGCCACTTGCACTTCCATCTGAAGCGTGTCGCCTGTAGTGACCTTACTAGAGATATTGGTTCCTAGCATTTCTCCATTATCGTTAGCAGCACCAGAAGTAATAGTCATTACAGCGTTTTGACCATACCCATCAGATCTGGTCGCTACTGAACAAAGATTTGTTGCCGTACCACCCTTATTTCCCGTCCACGATGTAGGAGTATTGCCGGTTCCCGTTCCGGGATTAACCTGTGTACCATTCATCATTGGATTAGTTACAAGTTGCAGAGAATTGGCGTTTACGTTGGCATCTTCTGCTCTCGTGTGAACATATCTTCCAAAAGGATTTGCTAGCAAAATTCCTGGGATTAGATTCTTTAGCGCAGGAATCATAGACTTTGTAGCGGTCTTCTGAGAGCCGTAGTCAGAAGGATGAATATTATCTGACTTACCATAATTGGTAAGATAAGCGTTTGTGGTAACATTAGGATCAGCTAGCGCTGTAAAAGTGTCACACAATGTAATTCTTGTATCAGAAGTGGCTAAACGTCTGATCCAATCGTTTAAATTAAGAGCGTTTTGTATTTGTGCTGCAGACCAGCCGAAACCAGTATTGGGGGGAATAGTGCAAAGAATTACTCTAGCGCCTAATTTAAAAGAACTATCAACTAGGCTTTGGATATTTATTTTACTTTGAGCAAGGGTAATGTTCAAAATATCGTTTGTACCTGTCTGAATGACAACTACATCAGGTACTTGACCAGGGGGTTGAAGAGTATTAAACGATGCTACCGCCTGTGAAGAAGTCGTTCCAGAAATAGCTGCACAATATATTCTATCAATAGGCCAGCCCAAGGCAGCGTTTGCAATCGCAAAAAAATTCCTATTAGTAACACGATGATTACATACCGCAGTGAGAGTACCTGTGGCAGTTGCCGCAGAAGGCGTACTCAAAGCAGTGTAAGTAAAGTTATTACTTGCGATAGATGTGACAACGAATATGCCATTGTATTCGTTTTCGTTAGCACCTGAAATGGTCACGATAGAGCCTGGGAATAAGGGATGTCCGACCCAAGTTCCGGTAACTGTGGTACCAGAAGAAGTCGCTGTAGCGGTGCCGCTTGACCAACCGCCACCAAGAATTGAGTCTCCTACAACAAGCGCAACATTAGGTCTGAACCCTATATAAAAAGGATTGAAACTTCCAATACCTGTGTTCTGTCTGATAGTATCAATCGGCTGGACCATTACTGTGTAACCTCAATAGACCAAGTGCCACTTGTTACGACAAGTGCTACTGCCATTTGTGGAACAATCGCAGATAGCTGCGTATCTGCAGTGACTGCACCTGCACCCCATGCAGACCACCTTGCATTTGTATTTCCTGTTACCGCAGAATTTCCAGCAGTGATATCAGCCGCAATCAAATTTTGTGGAGACCCAGAACTATACACATTTGCTGTGCCAGCAGAGGTAGGGAAAATTCTAATAGACGAACCTGGAGTTACATTATAAATTACTACTGGAGCACTAGAAGTTACACCATTTTTACGCTGTACTTTGACATTATACTCTCCAGACATTACTTTTCTCCTGCTTTCTCAATCTTGTGAGCTACACCATAGACTCCCAAAGGAGCGAATACACCCATTTGAATAGCTGTTATGATCTGTTCAAACTGAGGCCAAAGTACCTTAGCGCCTTCGCAGAAAGCGAATCCTACAGTACCTATAATTGTCTTGTAACCGTTCATAGTTATTCCTTATCCTTTGGAACTTCATTCTTAATGCTAAGGATATCTCTTTGGGCCTTACCAGCTACAGAACCTTTATTAGTATTAATTTGTGTATCAATAGAAGAAGCTAAAGTTTCAAGAATAGGATCAAGTTTGTCATCTTCTTCACTTTCAGGAGTTTCTTCATTCAAATCCATGAGGGAATCCACATTTACTTCTGGAGTGACAATAGTACTTGTTCCACCTTGAGGACTAATAGAGGTTTTAGAAGTAGCTGCCATTGCAGCGTCTACTCTAATTTTCATCTCTTCCAATCGAGCTTTGTACAGGTCAAGTTCTGCCTTTTGTCGCTCAGCTTCAGCTTTAGCGAGGTTAAGGTAAGCTTCAGACTGCGCTTTCAACTGCTCAGTCTCAGATTTGACCATCTGAAGTACTGCCGTAGCAGTCTGCATATGACCTTCACCAACATCTCTCGCAGCTTCACCCTTGACAGCTTCGTCAAGGTGCATAAGTTTACGAGCTTCAATATCCATCTTGTCCTTATGGATCTCCATGTCTACCTTAAGACGTTCCATGTCAACTGCAACTTTAGGATCAGGCGGAGGAGGAGGAGGATTCTCGGACTGTTGCATCATCTTGTCACAGTACTCCATCATCTTCTCTCTATCGTCAATAGACGAGTTCTGATAGATGCCTTTCATGAGCATCCAGAAGGCCGGAGACTCATTGGGGACTGTCGAGAGAAGGGAAACAAGCTGTCCTTGTTCGAATTCACGAGCCATGATACCCATGCTCGACTTCACCTTGAAGTTGTAGTCCTTCAGGGGGAATCTCTTAGGATCAAACTGCATGTAACGCCACATTGCCTTTTTGACAAAGGGCGAGAGGAGATTACGTTCGATATTGGCAAGAGTTCTACGACTCCGCTTAATCATAGAACCTACTACCATCGACATAGACGTTGCAGCCATACGGCTGTTGTCTACATTAGCAGGAAGTTCGTAAGAACCCGTACCACGCTGAATCATTTCCCGCAACTCTTGTGTCTGTTGGAAAGTGTACGGATCAGGAGGAGGAAACTTGATTGGCATCAAGGATTCTGACGGATTGCCTACAGTCAGAATGTTCTTACCCGGAGTTACTGAGAATGTCTGCCCTCTTGGTATCTTTGTCGAGTCGATACCCATCATAGGTGCAGTAGATAGAGCTAGTGCGTCTATACGGGCACGTACTTCAGCGTCCAGAGCCTTTTGCGGATTGTACCCCTTTTCGGCAATACCACGACCCCAGAAGCGATCTGGTACAGTGTCGTGGGCGTAAGCAACGATAGATCTGTCTCCAAGAAGAAACGGATTCCGAACCGCACGTGCGACGTACTCGTCATTGACCACCACCACAATGGCCTCAACCAACTTATCTGTCCCGGAGAGTGTAGTCTTTCCAATAGTTGTGAGATCTTTGTTGGCGTCTGCGATCTCTTTTTCAATTTCGTCAAACAACTTCTCCTTCTCGTCAATCATTGACTCAGGAACAAGACCGTGCCATTCAACTACCCGGCAAGCCTGAGCTTGATCGCTCGACAAACTAAACTCTGCCAGAGCCTGAAGGCTTTCTACCTCTTCCTTGTATGGACGGAGGGGTATGTCACGGTAGATACCGTCGTTAATACGCTTTTGTATTACTGATAAAGGAAGTTTAATATCGTGAGCGACGCCTAGAGCGTCATCGACAGTACGTGCATCCGGGTCAATGACAGTATTGCGGGGAGACATCGGGACAAGGCGCACTACGTACTTAATGTCCTGCACTACACCCGGAATACCTGTCTGGTCTACTCTCGGAACTTTAATACGATCTACAACTACTTTGCCGATACCTGTACCGTACAGAGCGCCGTTCAGGACAATCTCAGAGACTGCATGTTTGACGCCGTAAGCTTCGAAATCGTCCAGAAGATAGTGCAACTGCTGATTAAGGCTCGCATCTTCCTTACCCATGTCATCCGTATCTTGGTCCACGTCAATCCAGCGATCGCGAGCAAAGATTGCATCTTCAATCTCTGCTACCGAAGTCTCTACTGCCTGCGAAAGCTCAGGGGCAATGATACGGCTACGCTCAGACTTACGGTTCTTGTCACCTTCCGTCCAGAAACCACGAAATAAACGATAGTATTCGTCCCAACGATCTTTATAGTTGTTATCCCGCCAAGTCTTCCACGCTTCCGTCTTCTCTGTGACGTAAGAAGCGAGTTCGTCTTTATTCTGGTCTGGTCTTTGTTCCATTAGTACCCGCTTACTAGGTCTATTGCCGACCACTCTTCAAGAGGATCGACAATATTTTCGTTGTAAATGACATGACCTATTTGGTCAATGTAGGCAAGAGCGTCTAGAAGGTCGTCGTGGGCGAGAGGGTTAGGGAAATCGGACATTTGATCCCTAAATTTCTCTACAAAAGGTTTATTACTAGGTACAATTATCTTTCCGTGCTCTAAACGGCCCTGTAAGGCCCAGACAATGCGCTCAATCTTCTTCTTTCCACCATGAGTTACTTCTACAATGTTGGGGAAAGTACCAATTCGGAGCATAGAGTCTTGAAGATAAGGCATTAGAGCGTTCTTTAGAGAACCTTTCTCGATTCCTACTGCCCCTGGACGATAAATTTGGGCTGCTCTAAGGATTTTAAGGGCAGTTTCACGAACGTCCCACCTTCCGTGCATAATATCTGCTACATACCATCCCTCTGTCGAGACTTTGCATATCGCAATAGCAGTTTCATCATGAGAACCGTACTTGCTGGATGACGCATCAGCTTCGCTAAATCCCGCAGGATCGACAGCAATATAGTACTGACCTTCTGCTGGCTCCGGTCCTTCCACCAAATGTTCAGGGTTAAGCGTAGAGCCACCTTGAACGCTGAAAGAAGCTTCAAACTCCTGTTTAAAGTTTGCCCGAGACATAGAATTTTTTGCATTCTTAATCTCACCTTTGTTAAGAAAGGGATTGTCTACGGACTTGAAGCTGAAGGTAGACCAGTCTTTAGAACTGGCGTGGCTCATAAAGAGCTTAAAGAAGTGGTTCTTGCCGGCAGGAGTACCAATGAACAGTGCTCCTCCCATCACGTCTGCAAGAGTCGGTCTGAGAATTTCTTCCCAGACCGAAGGTTTCATGTTGGCGTACTCGTCAAGAACGACGTAGGACAGTCCTACACCACGGAGACTGTCGGGTCTATCTGACCCTTTGATATGGATCTCGCGTCCATTTATTAATCGAAGAACACCTGTATTCTCTACGGTACTCTCAATGACTCCCTTGCCAAGAGTCTTGAGAAGTTTCCACATAATGTCTTTGGCTTGGTTGAACGTAGGAGCTACATAGTAGCAGCACTTCGTAGCATCCAACTTGTAACCGTACTCATTCTCTTCCTTCAGAGCTTCTACTAGTAAAGTTACTGCCGAAAGATAGGACTTACCAAATCTTCGGCCAGCAGCAACTACTTTAAAACGCTTTGCGTCTTCAAAGATTTGAAGTTGCGCTTCATGCAGGTGAAAATTAAGGTCCATTAATTACGATTAGTACGGATAGTTGCGGTAGTTCTATTAAGGGTTTCTTCAGGATTTAAGGCACCAATAGGTGGTGGAATCAGGAAAGCCTTATTTGAATTATCTCCTATATTTCCTCTGTTAAGAAATTTTCCTGCAGATTTTAACTGAGAGGATGACGCTATTTTGTAGTATGAAGATATAGTAGGATCTATACTCTTTAAGAATTTTGGATCTACTGTAGTATCGTTTGCTGCTTGGTTAGGGAATACAATTTTCCATGCAGCTAGTGTATAATCAGTAAATACAGATGCGCCGGTGATAGTTTCTACATATTTAGAAGAAGAGACACCGTAGACATTATTATAATTAAGAACTGTATCAAACGTAGCTAGTTCTGTAGACGTCCAGGTTGCTCTTCCTAGTTGTATCCCAACTGCATTAGCTGCAGACATTTCTCCAGCATATACAATAATATTATTTTGACAAAGGGAACATGCAGATGCGCTAGTAAGTCCCATAAGAACTTGGTATGCTTTTCCTGCTGGTCTGATTCCTACAATAGTATTATTATATATTGAACTTCCAGTGGAATCGGAAGTAAAATATCCGTACTGGAATACATTTGAAGATTTCCCAACTATTATGTTGGAATTTATAGTCCAGTTATTGCTGGATCTTTTTACTTCAAAACCTGTACTTCCGTAAATAAAGTTTCTGGCTATAGTAACGGATTGAGAGTTTGCACCTTCAATCCCACTTCCCTCTTCTCCTATTCTGTCTCCATTATTTACAATAATGTTATCAGTAATAGTAATATTGGTTGACGGAGTACCGCCAGAATCTTGAATAGTGATTCCTCTTCCTTCATTAATATATTGACCCTGACCTGGGTCAAAGGCTTGAGCGGTGTACCCATTATTTTTAATGGTTGCGCCTATTACATTAACATTACTCGCACCTGCGATCAAAATTCCGGACGAATTAGTGCCACCCAAAGAAATAGAACCCGCGGCAGAAAAAGTATTATCTGAATATACGCCGCCTGTTACTGTTACATTACTAACTCCTACAAGAATAGAAAGACCGTTTCCAGTTGACCCGGAACCTGATACATTGGTTAAACTGATAGTATCAGTTGTGGTACTTTCATCAATATAAATTGCAGATTCGTAAGTGACAGTTTCTTTTACCGCAGTGAAAGCCAAATTTGAAACTGAAATATTTGTAGAGTTATGTATGTATAAAGCAAAATGATTAGTACTATCTACTGTAACTTTAGCTCGTTCAGTACCACCATAAGTACTTAGAGTAACATTAGTTACTCCATTTATACTTATAGGAGTAGTTTTGTTAAGAGTAGTACCCGCTTTAAATAAATATGTATTATTAGAAGCTGGACTAGTAATTCCAGTCAATGGAGAAGTTCCACCTGCACCAGTGCATACAGAAGTTGAACCATCTCCTGCCACAGAACAAGTTGGATCAATATAGAAAGTAGCTGCCTCTACTTGCACACTAAAGGCAAATAGAAGCAACAGAAAGCTTACTTGGTAAGATTTAACTCTCAACAGCCTTTGTTACCCTTCTTCTTTTTACCCTTTGCCATATTAATTATTACTGTCTGTGGTTTGACGATTAAACCGACCTGTATATTCTGCTCTAGAAATTCTACCGTCCCCTCGACCACCTTCTACTCCATTAGGATCTCCTCTAGACATAGCATTCTGCTTGAATACTCTTCGTCTTCCTTGACCACCTGGAAGATTGTCGTAATTTCCTCGATCCCCAGGTACAGAATTTGCAGGAGAAGCGGAATTACTATAAGCGTTTCCGTAGGATTCTTGTTTAGGATTTTTAGGCATATTTAAAATTAACGAGTATATTCGTCTTTCGGGGGAGTAGCCTGACCACTTTTCCAACCCTGGATAGGGGCAGCCTTACGAACATCTACAGGGGCCTGTCCGGCTCGCTGAATATCTGCGTTTACACTGTCACTAGTCTGATTGTTTTTGTTCATCGTCTTCTTCCTCGTCTTTATCCATTTCTTCAAAGATTGCATCTTCCTCGTCTTCGGAGTAGTCAGGAATCTGGTCGAACTCTTTCTTGACTACTCTTCCCATTACTGTACTGGCATTGGCCCCCTGGACAATAATGTTAATCTGCTGAGCGCTCTTCTCTTCGTTCTCCTCAGCTATTCTCTTTGCTGCCATGACTCGCTCAAGATACAGCTTCATGGCTGTCATATCTCCGGCCTTGGCTCTCTCCATCAGAACCCCGATGATCTCAGGGAACTCTTGAAGCATCTTCTTCTCTTGCTTCATAAGTACCATCTCGCGGTAGATGGTCAACTTATTCTTCGTACCCGGCTTCTTGCCGGCTGGATTGCCACTCTGTCCCGGCTTCCACTTAGATAGGTAATCAGACCCTACTCGTCTCTTCGGTTCTCTTGGAACTATCTTCGATACTATCGGTTCCAGATTATCTTCTTCACTCATTGGTTCCCCCTGTAGGCTTTGCTCCCACCACCTGTTGCTTACAAGGCAACTGCTCTACTGAATGAGCTAAGAGGGATTAGACTGTTTTAGGATCTTGATATAGTCCCTTAAGGACTTAATTGGGTCTATCTCTATCCTGTCTGCTGGTCTTTGGTTGCCCTCTAGCAACCAGAGACAGTACTCCATCTCTTCAAATATCCTAACTGGTACTATCAGTTTAGCTTACTAATAATCCAAGCTACTATTCCTGAGATAACCGATCCTGCCCAGAGCATATGGTAGGCGTTGTTCTTGGACGTTGCCTGCTCTAGCCTATCTACCCGTATTTGTAGACCCGGATTATCTCCCTCGCCTCTCAAGAGGCTCTTCATCTCTTTCATGTCTGAGTGAAAGGTTTCCAACTGCTGCTCAATGGCAGCAAGACTTGCTAAGATGGCTGCACTACTAGCATTGTCCTCTAACGACATAAGCAGCCCTCCCATTGTTTTTCTTATTAGCTGGCAATTCCTAGTAACTATAGCACAAATATTTCCTTAGTCAAGGAAACTGGTGAAACTTTATTCCTATTGCTCCTAAAGAGCAATCCTCATGGAAAGATCCCCTGCCCAGTGGTGGGACAGGCAGGGTGGGAAGCTGAACAACCTGAACTCTCCCCAAGAGAGTGAAGGAGAGTAAGATAGATATATATTATATATTATATATCTTATAGATTCCCTAGGGGGAATCTAAGATATAAGATAAATATAGATCTATATATCTATATATATTCTCTAAGGAGAATATAAGATATATATTATATATATTATCTATCTTATATATTATCTTTAGGGTACTTTATTAGTCAGAGAAAGTCAAGTAACTTAGAGGAATATATATTTTTACTAGTAATCTATTTATAAATATTACCCCCTCTTTAGCAAGTTAGTGTAGATCCAATTATCAAGCAGTTCAGTGGGGGACTACCCATACAAATGCGTACGATTATCATTCTCATTCTCAGCTAGCTCAGCTATCCACACACCAGATGGATATGTTGATAACTTATCCACAGCTTACTCACAGTAGTGAACTTGACATATTGTGACACCATACCATATGTAGTGTATATCTATCGATACTACTAGATATAGTGATTTAGTACATATGGGGGAGATAGATGGTAATGATAATCACTACCATATACACATCTAACCCGTATCTAGTACACGTTACTAGCACTGGAAGATACCAGAAGATAGACGATTATCGCTGCATTTAGCAGCATATTGGCACATTTACTGCATCTTGCAATAATCATGCCAATACCATACTCACAGTGTGTCAAACTATTGACACATGCTGCATTAGTGTACTAATCAGTACAGTTATTGTGGAGGCTATGATAGCTTTTAACTATCACTACCTTATATGGGGTATAACTATCAATAGTGTGCCTTGAAGCACACACTATTCGAAACCGATTAAATCGATATCGGTATGCGGGGAATAGGAAGGTAGCGGTCTAGGGCTTGCTCGCGTCCTGCGCGATTCTAGGGGCCTTCTAGGGCCATCCATTTGTGACGTGCTATGGCCACAATCGGCCACCCAATGATGATCCGCGTGATGCGCGCGAATAGCAATAAGTGTGCCAACAAGGCACAGAACAGCACAACAATATATTTATATATTTACTAATAAAA